>OGGB01000976.1_pt1 | contig 21748 bp, 24 predicted proteins | sample 1571111 | NCBI WGS metagenome assembly OGGB01 (sample SAMEA2582067, study PRJEB24529) | metagenome | biome: Human gut stool | place: China | collected 2011
CGCACATAGAAGGGGGGGTAAAATTTGCCAGAAAATACGACGACAACAAAAAACAAACCACAAAAAAGAACTAATTATCTGACAGAAGGAAGGATAAAGAAAGAGAAAGCAAAACTTTCTGAAATGTTCGCGGGGATCGAAGACGAGGACCGGCGAACCCTTGTAAATTCAGTGATTGACGAAGCGGCCTTCCTGAAAGTCGCACTTCTGCAGGCCAAAACAGAATTGAAAAAAGAAGGTCTGACAACCGAAACGAAAAACGCTTCGCAGAAATTCATAAAAGCCCACCCTTCAACGGCAATTTATGAAAAATACGCGCGGCAATATACCCAAATTATTAACCAGTTGATCGAATATTTACCGCCAAAAGAGAAGAAAAAAATTTCAAAATTGGCGGCGCTTCGTGATGAATAAGCAGGCACATAATTATATTTTTGAATACCACGACGCGATCACGTCGGGGCGTATTCGGGCCGGTAAATGGATCAAAGCGATCTATAAAATTCTGGTTGAGGGTATCAAGAACGGGGAATGGGTTTTCGACCAAAAGAAGGCCAACAAGGCGATCAAGTTCATAGAAAACTACTGTCACCATTCGGAAGGCAGAAACGACCTTCTAAAGTTGGAATTGTGGCAGAAAGCGATCGTTTCCGCGATCTTCGGTATTCTGGACAAAAACACCGGGTACCGGCAATTCAGGGAAGTTTTTCTGGTGGTTGCAAGAAAGAATGGTAAAACCCTATTCGCCGCCGCGATCATGGCATACATGGCATATATAGACGGAGAATACGGCGCGAAACTGTACTGTCTGGCCCCAAAATTGGAGCAGGCCGATCTTGCATACGACGCATTTTACCAGATCGTGCAGCAGGACGAAGAACTTTCCGAGATCAGCAAGAAACGCCGTTCGGATATTTACGTTCAGGAGTTCAACACGACCATAAAGAAGATCGCGTTCAACTCTAAAAAGTCCGACGGTTTCAACCCACACTTTGTTCTAAACGACGAAATGGAAGCATGGCCGGGCGATCAGGGCTTGAAACAATACGACGTTATGGCGTCGGCACTGGGAGCCAGAAAACAGCCGCTTATTTTGTCAACGTCAACGGCGGGTTATGAGAACGACGGCATTTACGACGAACTTATGAAGCGATCAACGGCGTTCCTGAAAGGCAGAGGAAAGGGCGACACGGAAAAACGCCTTCTTCCGTTCCTATTTATCATTGACGACGTGGAAAAGTGGGACACCCGCGAAGAATTAGAGAAGTCAAACCCGAACTTGGGCGTTTCCGTATCGTGGGAATACTACGAAGACAAGATCGCAGTTGCAAAGAAATCACTTGCAGCAAAAGCGGAGTTCTTGACGAAGTTCTGCAATATCAAACAAAATTCTTCGATCGCATGGCTTGACTATGTGGACGTAGAAAGGGCAGCAGGACAGCACTTCACACTTGAAGATTTCCGCGGGTGCTATTGCGTGGCAGGGATCGACCTTTCCAGAACGACGGACCTTACGGCCGCTTCACTCATTATCGAAAAGGACGGGAAGAACTATGTTATTACAAAATTCTTCATGCCGCGGGAACGCTTCAAAGTGGCGATTAACGAAGAAAATGTTCCGTACAACATTTTTGAACAGCAAGGCTTCTTGAAAATATCCGGAGAACATCAGGTGGACTACAAAGACGTGTTTAACTGGTTTATTGAACTTGTAAAGGTTTACAAGATCAAACCGTTAAAAGTGGGCTATGACCGTTATTGTGCGGGCTATCTGGTGCAGGAAATGAAAGAAGCGGGCTTCCACATGGACGACGTATATCAGGGAACAAACCTTACACCGGTATTACATACCTTTGAAGGTGACTTGAAAGACGGGGCGTACTGTCTGGGCGAAAATAATCTTCTTCGCGCGCACCTTCTGAACGTGGCCGTTGATATTAACATAAACGACAGCCGCATGAAGCCGGTAAAGTTGGAAAAACGCGCACACATAGACGGCGCCGTGTCAATCTTCGACGCGTTGGCCGTGAAAATGAAATTCCACAAAGAGATCGGGAGACAACTTACAAACGCAGCGTGAAAAGAGGGTTTCGGCCCTCTTTTTTGCTGCCTGAAAGTAGGTCAGAATTTCACGATCTTTTTTTGTACGATTGAAGCATGGAAATTTAACCGGACTTACAGGACGAAGAACAGGGGGTGAAGACAAACGGGAATTATAAAAGATTTTTTGAATTATAGGCGTTTCAAGTATAGCCCGATCTTCACGATCCGCGGTGAATATTCAGCCGGGGGCGGTCTGGACGATAGCGACATTATAGGATCTATCGAAAATTGTATAGCGGTAAACGTGGCGAAATTAACGCCGCAGGTTATGAGAAAAGACGCCCGCGGAATGACAATAAAAGACGACTATCTGGCCCGCCTTCTTTCTTTAAGGTGGGCGCCGGAGTTATCAGCATACGACGCACTTTACAAAATGGCGGCGACACTGGTTAGAAAGTCAAACGCCTTCGCGGCGGTGATGTATAACGAGGACTTCACGAAGGTAAAACAGATCGTACCGCTTACGGTGTCTTCCTTCCGGATCTATGAAGACGACGACGGAAATATATTATTCCGGTTCACTTGGGACTACGACGGGAAAACGTATGTATTGCCATATCAGAGTGTGATCCATATTCGCGCCAGGTTCAGTAAAAAACGTTTTATAGGCACACCGCCGGATCAGGCGATACAGACAACCCTTGAATTACTGAACGCCACCGGGCAAGCCTTGAAAAATACCGTGAAAAATTCGGCAAACTTAAAAGGCTACCTGAAATACAACAACTTCGCAGACGAAGACGAACTGAAAAAGAAGGTTCAGGAGTTTCAGGCGGCATACATGAGCGCCGAAAACGACGGCGGCATAGGCGGCCTTGATAATACCATGGAGTTTCACGAAATCACGCAGAGAACGCCGAACATTCCGACGATACAAAGCCAGTATTTACGCGACAACCTATACCGCTATTACAACGTGAATGAAAACATTTTAATGTCAAAGTTCACAGAAACGGAGTGGAACGCCTTTTATGAAAGCGTGATCGAGCCGATCGCCCTGCAGTTATCCCTTGAATTTACTTTCAAGTTATTAACAGAGCGCGAACGCGGCTTCGGAAACAAAATCATTTTCACTTCTAACCGGCTGCAATACGCGACGTTACAGACAAGAGCCACGATCGGTTCTACCCTGTACGACCGCGGAATTATCACGATCAACGAATACAGGGAACTAATGTATTATGAGCCGATCGAAGACGGTGACGTGAGAATGGTAAGTTTGAACTATGTGAAGGCAGACGATCAAAGCCTTTACCAGACAGGACAGGCAAACGGCGGCGCAGGTCCCGGATCCGGATCCGAAGAACCGCCGGCAACAGGTGAAGGGCAGCAGGCGGCGACGGCAATTCAAATTTTGAAAATGTTCGTGCCGGTGACTATGAAAGGCGGTGAAAAAAGAAATGCCAACACTTAAAGGTTTTACTTTCAAAAATCAAACGGAGACAAGCGCGGATCTGTATTTCTACGGTGACATTGTTTCCGACTGGTGGGGAGCATGGCAAGACGAAGATCAGTACCCGGACGCGATCAAGAATTTCCTTTCGGAGCAGGAAGGAAAAGATCTGAACGTTTACGTTAATTCCGGCGGCGGTTCCGTATTTGCCGGGATCGCGATCTATAACATGATTAAGCGCCACGCAGCAAAAGCGAACGTGAAAGTCTATGTTGACGGTCTGGCCGGTTCAATTGCTTCGATCCTTGCGTTCGCAGGAAGCGAACCACCGGAAATTCCTTCAAACGCCTTCTTGATGATCCATAACCCGTGGAGCTATTGCGAAGGCAACGCGGAAGATATGCGAAAAATGGCCGACGATCTGGACCAGATCAGAACTGGAATTTTGAACATATACGCCGAACACCTGAAAGAAGGTGTAACAATCGACCAGATCGAAGCGTTAATGGACGCCGAAAGTTGGTTAAATGGGGAAAAAGCCGCGGAATATTTCGAGGTAAAGACCACGGAAGCGAAGGAATACGCGGCAGCAGTCGGGGACTACATGAAGAAAGCCCGCTGCAAGGTCCCGGAAAAATTAAAAATTGCAAAGGATGGACACGATCCGGAGCAGCAGGCGGCAGAAGAAGCGGCCGCGAGAAAAAGACAGGAGATCCGCGATCTTACTGTCAAAGCAATTATGGAAGGAGAATAAAGCATGAAGTATGAAGATCTTGTAAAAATGAGCGTCAAAGAATTAAAAGATCGCCTGAAAGACCTGAACACACAGGCACAGGCGGCAGCAGGAAAAGACCTTGACGCGCTTCTGGAAGAAGCAACCACGATCACCGGTATTCTGGACGACGTAAAGAACCGCGAGAAGTTGGCCGGTATCGCAAAAGACGCAGAAGGCGGCGCAGAGCCGACCGGCGGCGAAAAAGGCGAGGAAGTGAAGGACAAGGCCAGAGAGGAACGCGGCCAGAACATCAAAGACGGAAAGGCGGTTAAGTTTTCCGCAAAGAAAACCTTCGGCGTAAAGAATGCCCTTTCTGTCAGCCAGACCGTAACACCGACACACAGCGCGGCAGATGTGAAAGAAACCTTTAACGACGCTTCTTCCCTTGTGGATCGCGTAACGTCTATCCCGTTAAACGGCGGCGAGACATACCAGAGGGGCTACGTTAAGTCATACGGCGACGGAGCAGGCGGCACCGCAGAAGGCGGCGACTACAACGCAACAGAACCCGTTTTCGGCTATGTAACGATCGAGAAACAGAAGATCACCGCATACACCGAGGAACCGGAAGAAATGATTAAACTTCCGAACGCAGACTATGACGGCGTAGTGGAAGGATCTGTAACAAAGGCGATCCGTAGATACATGAGCCGCCAGATCTTGATCGGTGACGGAACTTCCGGAAAGTTCAAGGGAATTTTCTACAACCCGACAGAGACAAAAGATCAGGTTATCGATCCGACAACCGATCTTTCTATGACCGCAGTTGACGACGGAACACTGGACGAAATTATTTATTCTTTCGGCGGCGACGAGGACGTGGAAGACGCTGCAGTTCTGGTTCTGAACAAAAAGGACCTGAAAGCCTTCGCAAAACTTCGCGACAAGCAGGGAAGAAAGGTTTATACCATTGTGAACCATGGAAACACCGGCACGATCGACGGTGTACCGTATGTTATCAATTCCGCTTGTGGAGCAGTCACAGACGCACAGACAAAGGCGATTGTTTACTGCATGGCATACGGACCGTTAAGCAACTACGAAATGGCGATCTTTTCTGACATTGACGCCAGAAAGTCCCTTGATTATAAGTTCAAGCAGGGACAGATCGCATACCGCGCGGACATTTTCACGGGCGGTGCAGTAGCGGCCCACAATGGCTTCATCAGAGTAAAACGCCCGGCGTCAGCGTAAGCAATAACAGGAAAGGCGGCTTCTTATGACAATTGACGAGTTAAAGGCGGCCGCAAAGTTACGAACGCGGAAAATGTCAACGGACGAACTGGACGAAGACGTTTTCCGTTACGTTGACTTTGCACTGGCAGACCTGAAAAGAATAGGTGTCGCGGAAGAATACCTGAAAGCCCCGGAAGATCCGTTGATAATTGAAGCCGTTCTAACTTATGTCAAGGCAAATTATAGCATGGACGCAAACCACGAACGGTTAATGAACAGTTACAACATGATCTTAACCAAAATAAAAGGCGGTGAATACAGATCGACGCAGTAATAACATTGATAGATCAGGGAGAAACCCGCGAAGAAGACGTGAAAGCGAAGATTTTCGCGACAGTGAACCCGATCGGCCGTGATGAATACGCGGCAGCAGGTGAAAAGGGAATGAAAGCCCGCTATATGTTTGAGGTTTTCGCGAACGAATACACCGGTCAAGACGTCGTTCTGTACGGTTCGGAGCGTTTGACGGTGTACCGGACGTATGGCCCGAAAGCAAACGACAAGATCGAAGTGTACGCAGGGCAGAGAGTAGGGAACAGATAGTGGGTATAAAGGTTAGTGAACTTGCGCAGGAATTGGCGCAGGGGCTTAGTGAGTATTCGCAGGAAGTAGCGGACGCGATCAAAAAAGCAACCGACGAAGTGGCCGAAGAAGCTGTTCAAGAGTTGAAAAGCACAAGCCCGGTTTTAACTGGATCTTATGCGAAGGGGTGGGCCAAAAAGAACACTTACGAAAGCAAGAGTTCCAAACGAAACACGGTTTACAACAAGACTGATTATCAGTTGACACACCTTCTTGAAAAAGGACACGTCGGCCGCGACGGACGCAGAGTAAAAGCGATCGAACATATTCGCCCGGTAGAGGAAAAGGCCGCGGCAGAATTTGAAGACAAAGTGAAAGGAGCGATCGGAAGGTGACGACGTTTGAAGAGATCATAAAACGCGCCGAAGGGTTAGGCCTTCCGATTGCGCGAAATCAGTTCACAGCAACAAATAAAAAACCGGTACCGGATCCCCCGTTTCTTGTGTACCTTTCCACGGAAAGGCAGCGGGGCGACGATACCAAAAACCGGATCCGGGAGATTGAAGGATCACTGGAACTTTACACAGAGAGAAAAGCAGATCCGGATCTGGAAAAGCAGATCGAAGAAAAGGTTTTGTTCGACGTTGAGTTTCGGAAGTATCAAGCACAGATACCACAGGAAGACACAACACAGACGGCCTACGACTTCACGATCACACAGAAAAAAATGAAAGGAGAACAAAGTATGGAAAGAATAATTCTTGGAAGCGCTGATGTGTATATTCAGGCCTTCGACGGTTCAACCGTTCCGGTGACTGCAGATATTTGCAAGCCTGAAAATTTAATGGCCTATATTTCCGGCGGCGCGTCCGTGGAATACAAACCTTCTTTCTACACAGCAAAGGACGACACTGGAAAGAAGAGCAAAACGATCGTAACAGAAGAGGAAGTAACCCTGAAAACGGGAATTATGACCTTTGACGGGAACAAGTTCAAATACCTTTGCGACACCGCCAGAGTTACAGAAGACAAGGTAAAGAAACGCCGCACTGTAAAGATCGGTGGTATCGACAACAGACAGGGCGCGCGCTATGTTATATGCCTTCACCACAAAGACGCAGTGGACGGCGATATTTGGGTAATGATCGTCGGAAACAATCAGGCAGGCTTCACAATTTCTTTCGAGAAAGACAAAGAAACCGTTGTGGACGAAGAGATCACGGCCCTTCCTATGGACGAAGAAGGAACCCTTCTTATGTACGAAGAGGAAATGACAGAGAGCGAAGCGGCAGCAGTATAAAAGCAAAACCATAACGGCAGGGCGGCGGGTACGCCTTGCCGTTATTTAGTAGAAAGGAGAAATTAGCGTGGCGAATTTAAGTTTTAATTTTAACAAGGTGAAGCATTCCTTCATGACCGTAACACTGAAAGACAATAGAAAACTGATCGTGAAAATGCCTATGAAAAAGACGTTTGAAAAACTGTCAGCGCTGCAGGAAATGGACACGGACAGCATGACGGCAGAAGACGCCATGGACACACTGGGCGGCCTTTGCGCCGAAATTCTTTCCCACAATATGACCGGGGAGCAGGTGACGACGAAAGAGATCACGGACGATTACGACACCGAGGAAATGGAAGCACTGATCGACGCTTACATGGAGTTCGCGGGCGGCGTAAAGAATAACCCAAACTAAAGATCCCCTTCTATCCCGGCGGGGATAACGAAGGGGTGTATTATAAAACACTCACACGCGGCGAAAAACTGGTGATTGACTACACCGGTTTGAATATATGGCAGGTGCAAGAACTGGACCTTGATCTATACCTTTTCTTCATGCGCGAAGCGTTTATTCACGAAATGAACCAGACAAAGGAAGGCAGAAAATACCTTGAAAATTGTTGGCGAATTTCACAAACAGAACCGGACCGAAAGGCCATTCGCGAGAAGTTCAAACGAAGGGGCGGTGAATAGCAGGTGGCAGCAAGCACAATAAAAGGAATTACTATTGAGATCGGCGGCGACACTACGAAGTTAGACAAAGCCCTTTCGGGCGTCAATAAACAGTCGCGCGATCTGCAGAAAGAATTAAAAGAAGTCGAAAAAGGCCTGAAACTGGATCCGAAAAATACGGAACTTCTGGCACAGAAACAGACGCTTCTAAAAGAAGCCGTGGCCGCTACTTCTGAAAAACTGGACGTTTTGAAGTCAGCAGAAGCGCAGGTTCAGAAGCAGTTTGAAAACGGCGAAGTGTCGGAAGAACAGTACCGGGCATTACAAAGAGAGATCATAAAGACAGAAGCGGACCTGAAAAACCTGAAAACGGCAGCAGCAGACAGCAACGCAACACTGGAAAAGATCGCAGAAGTAACGGAAAAAGTAGGAAATAAGTCCGCAGATCTGGGAAATAAAATGCTTCCAGTAACAGCGGCAATCACCGGAGCAACGGCAGCGACCGGGAAAATGGCTATGGAGTTTGAAGACGCCATGGCGAAATTATCAACAATCGCAGACACGACAGAAAAGCCACTGGGCGAACTTCAAACCGAAATAATGGATCTTTCAGATCAAACGGGAATTTCGGCAACAGAGATCGCGAACAACGTCTACGACGCAATTTCCGCGGGGCAAAAAACAGGCGACGCAGTAAGCTTTGTTTCAAACGCTACAAAATTAGCAAAAGCGGGCTTTACAGACAGCGCGAGTTCACTTGACATTTTAACAACGGCCATGAACGCTTATGAAATGTCAGCGGACGAAGTAACGAAAGTTTCCGATCTACTGATCCAGACACAAAACCTAGGAAAAACAACGGTAGGGCAATTGTCTTCTTCTATGGGTAAGGTAATACCGACGGCGAAAGCGAACAATGTAGCAATAGATCAGTTATGTGCGGGATATTCCATATTGACCGCGAAAGGTATTGCAACAGCAGAATCAACAACGTATATGAACTCAATGCTAAACGAACTTGGAAAAGGCGGCACCACCGCAGACAAAGTATTGAGAGAAAAAACAGGAAAATCATTTTCGGAACTTTCAGCAGAAGGAAAGACAGTTGGAGACGTTCTGCAGATACTAAAAGATTACGCAGACGAAACGAACGTGACGTTTACTGATTTGTGGAGCAGTTCAGAAGCAGGAAAGGCAGGACTTGTTTTACTTGGAAATGGCGCAGACGATTTCAACAACCGTCTGGAAGAAATGAATAATTCAACCGGAGCAACGGACGCGGCCTTCGATAAACTGGACACAAACAGTAATAAAATAAAAATAAGCCTGAACCAGTTAAAAAACACAGCAACAGAACTAGGCGAAACAGTTATGGAAATGGCAGCGCCGGTAATTGAAAGACTGTCAGAAAAAGTAAAGGCTTTTTCACAGTGGTTTAAGAACCTGAACGACACGCAGAAAGAAACGATCGTAAAGATTGGCGCGGTAGTGGCGGCGATCGGACCGGCTTTAATTATTTTCGGGAAACTTTCTTCGGGAGTATCGAAGGCGATCGGGGCGTTTTCTAAAATATCGGGCGTATTCAAGGCGGCAGGAACGGCCGGGAAAGGCTTGTGGGCTATTTTATCAGCAAACCCGATCGGGGCCGTTGTCGCGGCCGTGGTGGCGCTTGTGGCGGGCTTCGTATTGATGTATAAGAAGTGCGACTGGTTCCGCGAAATGGTAAATAAAGCCTTCGCAGAGATTAAAAAGAGCATTTCGGAAACAATCGAGAAAATAAAACCGATCTTGCAGCAGTTGGGCGAAAGTTTCAAAAATTTAATGGAAAAATTGAAGCCTGTATTCCAGTTTTTCACGACCTACGTTATGGCGGTGATACAGGGCGCACTTTCAGCAGTAGCGCCGATCATTTCAGCGGTGAAAAATGCGATCGACTTTGTAAGTAACATTATTAGCGCATTTATGGCACTATTCCGGGGCGATCTGGACGGGTTCAGCCAGTACATAGAAGCAGCACTGAAAAACCTGATCGAGATTGTGAAAAATCTTATAACGGCGGTAGTGAATTATATAATCACATTCTTTCAGACGTTCGGCGTCAATGTGAAGAAAATTTTCTCTGATATATGGTCCGGGATTGTTTCGATCTTTTCGGGCGTCGGCGCGTGGTTTGCGGACAAGTTCCGCGCAGCCTACACGGCAATAACAACGATCTTTTCGGGGATCGGCCAGTGGTTCGCGGCCCGGTGGACGGACATTAAAAACGCCCTGTCAACCGTGGCGACGTGGTTTCAAACTATGTTTCAAAATGCCTATACGAACGTGAAAAACGTATTTTCCGCGATCGGCCAGTGGTTCAACGATAGATACACAGATATTAAGTCCGTATTTTCAACGGTTGGATCATGGTTTTACACAAAATTCACGGAAGCATACACGAATATTAAAAACGTGTTTAGCAATATTGGATCCTTCTTTTCGGGGATCTGGAACACGATCAAGGGCATTTTTACAAATGTCGGAACAAATATCGGTGAAGCAATCGGCGGCGCCTTCAAGTCGGCCATGAACAACGCCCTTGCAACCGTAGAACGTGCGGTGAATAAGGCGATCGGCTTCATTAACGGCGCGATCGACGTTATCAACGATATTCCGGGCGTAAGTATCGGACACGTTGGCGAAGTATCGCTTCCACGTCTGGCAAAGGGCGGAGTTTTGAAAAACGGTCAAGCCATTATGGCAGAAGCAGGCCCGGAGTTGATCCAGATGGTGAACGGCGAAGCGGTTGTAACGCCGCTTACGGCTTCGGCAAGGAATACGGCCCTTGAAACAGCAGAAGGCGGCGGGAAAAGTTTTGTTCAGAACGTCAACATTACAAGCCCGAAGGCCCTTTCGCCGTATGAGACAGCCCGCCAGACGCGAAACGCAACCCGAAACATGGTTTTACAGTTACAGGGGGGTTGATAAATGGCGAAAAGAATTATTTGCAAGAATGAAGACGGGGTTCAAGTGGAATTTAACTATTCCTTTGAACCGTTCTTCCTTGTATCGGTAGACGGTATTTACACGGTGTCGAATAACGTTGTAACGTCGGAAAATACCATGGTGGACGGTTCCACGTATCAGGGAAGCACCACCAAACAAAGAAACATTGTAATAACGGCACAAATGGAACGGGACTATCAGGCAAACAGGGATCTACTTTACAAATGCTTCAAACCGAAGTCAACCGGCCTTTTCACCTACATAGAAGGCAGCGAAACCCGCGTGATTGACTACAAAGTGGAAGGGATCGACATTGACGAAGCGGGAGTGGTTAGAAATTTCAGTATTTCCCTTCTTTGCCCGGATCCGTTCTTCCGGGATCTTGAAGATATTTCCGTATCTATGGCAAGTTGGACGGGCCTTTTTGAATGGCCACACGAATTTCTGGAAGAGAAAGAGCCGTTCGCGGAAAGAACGGCCGAAGTATTGAAAGAGATCGAGAACGACAGCGCCGCGGACAATATCGGAATAACCGTCACACTGGAAGCGGAAGGACCGGTAATAAACCCGGCCGTATATCATGCAGAAAGCGGCGAATTTATCAAGATCGGAAACGAAGTCAGATCCTTTTCTATCAATGCCGGCGACGTGGCGATTATTACCACAGAAACAAATAACAAAGCGGTGTACCTTGTAAGGGACGGCGTAAAACAGGAGATCAACGAGTATCTGGACGAAGACAGCGACTTTATACAGTTGCAGCACGGAACAAACACGATCCGATATACGGCAGACGCCGGCGAAGATTACCTGAACGTTACCGTTTCTTACAGGTTCCGTTATTTGGGGGTGTGATATGGAAGTAAGAATTTACGATCGCGATCTGAATTTCAAGGGAGTGATCGAAAACCACACTTCCTTGATCTGGACACGGAAATATTACGAACCGGGAAATTTCGAGATCCACGCCCCGATCACAAAACAAAACCTTCGCTTACTGGCAAAAGGAAACATTATTTCCAAACGTGGCAGCAGCGAAGCGGGAGTGATTGAAGACATAGAGAACGAAGAAAGCGATCTGAAAAACGAGATCACAGCAAAAGGCCGCTTCCTTTCGTCCTACATGGATCGACGCCTGATAAAATCAACCGTGAATTTTTCCGGGAAAATAGAAGTTGCCATGAGGAACCTTCTTTCAGGAGTGACGGCGATCCCGCTTGTGGAGTTGGGAACCTTAAATGGTTTCACGGAAACAGTAGAGTTTCAAGCGACTATGAAAAACCTTATGACCTACGAAACAAAACTGGCAAAGGCCGGAACGATCGGTTATCGTTTCCGGCCAGACTTCCGGAACAGGAAAATTATATTTGAAACCTACAAAGGAACCGACAGGACCACGGCGCAGGGTATCAATTCCCGCGTTATCTTTTCGGAGAGTTACAACAACCTAAACAACGTTATTTATAAATACAACGATCAACAGTACAGGACAAAAGCGATCGTCGGCGGGGAAGGCGAAGGAGCCGCCCGCGTATATGTGGAAGTTGGCGGCGGCACCGGGTTAGATCTTCGGGAAATTTTTGTGGACGCGAAGGACATTCAAAGCGAAGGATTGACAGACGCAGCATACAAAGCAGCACTGGCACAACGCGGCCGGGAAGCATTGGCGGCGAATGTTGTTTCTGAAAGTGTGGAGTGCGAAACCGAAGCGGACATAAATTTCAAATATAAAACAAATTACGACTTGGGGGACATTGTGACCGTAAAGAAAAAGAAATGGGGGATTGTATTAAATCAGAGGATCACAGAACTTCAAGAAGTGTATGAGTACGGGGGAATGTATGTAGTACCGACCATGGGCGACGCATTACCCGAAAAAATAGATTGGAGCGACAAATAAATGGGACAGTATGCGAATTTCTACAATTCCAGAAACGGCGACCGCGTTTACAATGCCGACAGCATGAGCGAATGGCTTTTACCATTCTTTACAACCGGCGTTTTTAATAATTGCTTCGCCGTGACGGCCACGGGCGACGGTATGAATATAAGCGTCGGCGGTGGCTATGTAAATATCAAGGGAAAGACAAAGCATTTTGAACAGGCGCAGATCTTCACCCTTGAAAAAGCGTCCGGAACGTTGGCCCGTATCGACAACGTGATCTTGCGAAGGGACGACACGGAACGCGACTTTTATATTCTGATCGAAACCGGCGGTTTCAGCAAAAACCCGGTAGCACCGGAAATTACAAGGACCGAAGCGATCCACGATCTGAAACTGGCAGAAATCAGGGTGGAAGTCGGAGCGATCAAGATCACACAGGACAATATAACAGATACACGAATGAACGCCGACGTTTGCGGGTGGGTAATGGCAACCGTAAAAGAAATTGATTTTTCGCAGATCACAGCACAGTTTCAGGCGTTCTTCCAGAAGTATCAGGCACAGATCACGGAAGAGTTCAACGCCTACCAGTCCACGATCACGAACTTAGAGGATCAGGGAACAGCAGCCCTTCATAACATGGAAAGCCAGTTTGAAACCTACGCGGGGCAGCAGGAAGAACTTTTCACGGATCTTTACAACCAGATCAAGGATCAGTTATCGAAAGACGCGGCGGCCGCGTTGTGGTTTTCGGTAAATGCGCTGCAGGCAAACTTTGAAAATCTGGCAACGAAGATCATGTTTGAAAACCAGTCAAAGGAAACGGCGGCGATCCTGATCGACATTACGAACGAAAATTCCGGAACGGTTACAACGGCGACGTATGCAGCAGGCGGAAAAACCTACCTGACAGAGCCGGGGACCTACAAAGTAGAGCCACAGGCCGACAACCTGTTAATTATCCCGAAAACCTTCGTTCTGGACCACACACAGACAACGGAAACGTTGAACTTCACCATTTACGACAAAAACGCTTTCGCAGCCGTTGGCGGCTATGTTGGCGCGTATGTATCTAAAAATTAAGAAAAGGAGAAAAAGACACTATGAAAGGATTTCCGAAAGTATTAAAAACAGCGCAGGACGTGAAGAACTGTAAAGACATGGTGGACGCCGGACAGTTGCAGGCGGCCGACCTTCTGGAAGCAATCGAAGCGATCGAAAACCAGAATTTTATTATTTGCCCGATCCGCGAATTATCAGAGGATAAAAAGACGGTGACGGTTACATATTGCAACGAAGCGGCAGCAGGCGCAAAGGTTACGGCCGGCGGCGTGACTGCAACCATTCAGAGCGTGGAGCATATCGACGGAGAACCGGACGGATCCGGAAAGGCAGAGAAGGAAAAGACAAAGATCACACTTTCGAGAACGATCGCGGCCGGTTCCGAAACAATCAAGATCACGAACACACCTTCCGTTTACGACACGTTAGGAATGACGGAAGAAGAACTGGAAGCAATCAAAGCAGACCTGCAGCAGTAAGAAAGGAGAAAAACACATGAAATTTTTTCTTTATGATGAAACAATGATGAACACGAAGGCAAAGATCACCACGGAAAAACTGTCAGCCATGAGCGACATTGTATCACAGAAGGCGCAGTATATCACAGCAGCGGGAGCAGCCACACCGAACCAGATCACGATCGCGGCCGGTGTCCTGATCGCCGTCGGTTCTTCTGTATTCAAAACAGTATTAACAAACCTTACAACGGCAAACCTTGACACCGGTTCCGGGTTTGAAATGGGAACGGACTACTATATTTATTGTTGCGATCCGACCAACGGATCCGACACCGTGGACCGCGACGAAGTTTTTGTAATTTCTAAAAATTCCACTTACCCTTCCGGGTACACAGCAGACAACAGCAGAAAGATCGGTGGTTTCCATTATGGAAAGTGCCGCTATGTGAACGCGCTTGGAAACCCGATCAACAGCAGCGGAGCAGAAAACGGCAGCGGTTGGCAGGGTAACGTATACAACGGCATTATTCCGAATAGCGTATGGACCACAAAGCACCGCCCGAAGTGCGACGATCCTTCCGGCATGGTTTACCTTGGAAATGGATTGTGGGGCGATATTTACCTTTCTTCTGATAATGGAAGTCAGGGCCTGCAGTCGAAGTATAACGCGAACCCGATCACCGGAACGGAAGGCCTGAACTGGTATATTGCAAACGAGAAGGCCCGCCGCGCAGGGAAGAGACTTCCGACCTATGCAGAATTTTGTCAGGCAGCAGCAGGATCCCCGGAAGGTCAGGACGGAAACAATACCTACGCATGGAGCGCAACCGGAAACACTGGACGCCAGAAAACGGGATATGTTGCGAACGCTATTTCGGCGCTTAATATCCGCGATCTTGTGGGTAACGTCTGGAAGTGGCTTGATGAATTTTGTCTGGATCCGAACGCTTCTTCGTGGAACTGGTACGACGTACTGGGCGCGGGCTATGGCGACGCCTATATTCCGTCAAATACCGCGCTTCGCGCGCTCGTTGGCGGCGGCGATTGGAACGACGGCGTTCGCGGCGGTTCGCGCGCGGTCCACGCCATCGATTACCCGTGGAACGTCGACGGCAACGTTGGCGTGTGGTGCGTGTGTGACGCGCAGTAAGCAGAAGGGGCGCCCGAAAGGGCAGCCCCTATTTTCCGGGAGAATAGAACATGGCATATCAAAGCAGAAGTAAAAGCGCGACGCAAGGGAAAGAGGAAACCGCACAAATGGACTACACCCACACCGAAGCACACCAAATGGCCTATGATTTTTCAGTGTACCTTCATGAGAAAATGAAGAAATTTCCGCACTATGAAAAATTCACGCTGCAAAAGGATATTCGGGAAAGTATCGACGGAATACTGGACGAAATAGAAATGTTTGAGATCACAAAGGTAGCAAGCCACTTGTACGCGGCCGACCGCTTAAAAAGACGACTGGTACGAAAGATCCGGCTTGCTTACGATCTGGGATATTCAGCCATGAACAAAGACGCCTATTTCTATTGTGCAAAACAGACCGGAGCGATCGGCGCGCAGATCGGCGGCCTGATAAAGTCGATCGCAGAAAATAAGAGAAAATAATAAAATTTGGGGCAACCGTTAATTCGCACTTCACGCGCTCATTGGCGGCGGCAATTGGAACAACGGCGTTCACGACGGTTCGCGCGCGGTCAACGCCAACAATTACCCGTGGAACGTCAACGGCAACATTGGCGTGTGGTGCGTGTGTGACTTGTAAAATCGCATAGACCGCGCGATCTCCGGATCCACGGCAAGGGTTATATATGAATAATCAAAATATATAGTCAGACGGTTCGCACAGACGGCCGGAAGGCCGTTTCCGTTCCGGAGAGAAGCCGGACAAAAGAACAAAGGCACCGCCGAAAAGTAGGCCTGAAATGGGGTGAAATGCGGTAGGGCAAACATGAAAACAATTAAAAACTTAATAGGTAAAATCTGTACTTTCCCGAACGCGATCAAAGCGTACATGAAGGCCCGGAAATGTAAAAGACTTCGCCCGGAAGTGTTGGAGTTTGAACAGAACAGGGAAGACAACCTTCAAAAAGCAATAGACGCCATACAAAGCGGTGAATATACGCCGGGAAAGTATAGAATTTTCAAAGTGTGGGAGCCAAAAGAAAGAATTATTATGGCGCTTCCGTTCTTCGATCGTGTAATTCAACACATGATCGTAAATATCATTGAACCGATTTTTGAAAAACGGTTCATTTTCCATTCATACGCCTGCAGGAAAGGGAAGGGTGCGCACGAAGCAAGCGACACCCTTTCAAAATGGCTTTATGAACTGGAAGTGGTACAGGGGAAGAAAATCTGTGCAATAAAGGGAGATATACACCACTATTTCCAGAGCGTAGCGCACGACGTATTAAAGAAAGAGATCCGGCGGTATATTTCAGATAAAGCACTTTTGAAAATTCTGGATCGGATCATAGATCACAACGGCATTTTCCCGCCGGGTGTGGGAATACCAGTCGGGAACCTTACTTCACAGTTATTCGCGAATGTATACTTGAACAAACTGGATCAGTATGTAAAACACGTCCTGAAAATGAAATATTATGTTCGTTATATGGACGATTTTATAATATTATCAGAGGATCCGGAAGAGTTGCGGCACGTTCTGGAACTGATAGAAGAATTTCTTCGCCGGGAATTAAAACTGGAACTGAACCCGAAGACAACGATCCTTGCAGCAAAGAACGGAATAAACTTCGTAGGGTATATTCATTTCAAGGATCATAAGAGAGTAAGAAAGGACGCCATGCGGCGCCTAAAGAAATTATTAAAAGCCTTCGACACCGGAGAAGTAGAACTGGAAGACTTCGATCGTTCGATCGAAAGCCGGTTCGGCCACATGAAACACGCCGACAGCTATATTCTGATCGAGGAAACGAAGGAGAAAGTAAAAGAAATCAAGGAAAGGAAGGCGACGGCCTGAAAACAGGTCAGAAATTGCCGCCCTTTCCTTTTATTATTTTTACAGAAGAAAGGTGGTGAAACCATGGATAAATTGATCGAGATTTACACAGCAGCGGCAGGAAATAAGCTTCTGCAGTTGGTCCTGATCGCGATCGTACTTGATACCCTTTTCGGCGTATTAAGAGCAATCAAGGAAAGACGGTTCAATTCTAATTTCGGCATTAACGGAGCGATCCGAAAATGCGGAATGTTAGTTTGCCTTCTGGCCCTTGTGATCGTGGATCGTATCGCAGCCGTGAACCTGATCGGCTTTATTCCGGAGCAGGTGCGCGAATACATGGCGGTAGACAGGATCGGAACAATGGAGTTCTTCGCGATCCTTTTCGTGGCCTATGAGATCATAAGCATTTTGAAAAATATGTATCTTTGCGGCCTTCCAGTGAAGAAGATCTGGCAGACTGTAAAAGCATTTTTGCAGAAGTACACAGACGAACTTCCGGCAGACGAAGAGACAGAAGGACCGGAAGCACTGGCAGAGGTAGCAGCACAGGAAGAAGGGGCGGCGAAATGACGAAAAAAGAATTTGTTTCACTGTTAGGAGAGCAGGCCCGCGCCGATATGGAAAGAACGGGGATCCTTGCAAGCCTTACGACAGCGCAGGGAATACTTGAAAGCGGGTACGGCACAAGAGAACTTGCAGTGAACGCGAATAATATTTTCGGAATGAAAGCCGAACTTTCCGGCAATAACTGGCCGTCCGATTGGGGCGGCCAGACCTACACAAAGGAAACGAACGAACAGAAGACGAACGGCGAAGTCTACACAATAACGGCAGCGTTCCGAAAATATGAGAGCATGGCCGAAAGTATCAAGGATCATTCCGATTACTTGGCGGGAGCGAAGAAGGGAAACGTTCTTCGATATGCGGGACTTGTGGGCGAAAGAGACTACAAGAAAGCGATCCGGATCGTAAAGGCCGGCGGCTATGCAACGGACAATAATTACGTTTCAAAAATATGTTCCATTATAGAAAAATGGAACTTGACACAGTACGACACACAGGAAGCGGGGCAGAATATGAATATTAAAATCATTGACGCAACCATGAAGAAAAGCCCGTGTTTGACAGGCGGGCGCACGATCAAACCGATCGGCCCTTATCTTCATTCTATCGGTTGCCCTTGCGAAAAAGCAATGAACATAATTAACAACGAGAACCGCGCAGACGCCGGCGCCGGCGTTCACGCGGTTATTCAGCACACCGGGGAAGTTTATGTGGGACTTCCGATCAATCCGGAAAAGAAAACGGCCGTTAGAAACTGGCATGGTGGCAGCGGACCGAAGGGAAGTTGTAATAATACCCATATCGGCGTAGAAATGACAGAGCCGGCCACGATTAAATATACCGGCGGCGCGTCGTGGATCGAACTTTCCGACGGCAGCAACACGAAAGCGGTTGTTCTGAAAAATTACAGAAACGCCGTGGAATACTTCGCGTATTTGTGCCAGAAGTTCGGGTGGGACCCGGAGAAAGACGGCGTTATTCTTTCCCATTCGGAAGGACACGCCCGCGGGTACGCCACAAACCACGCAGACGTTGAACATATTTGGAAAAAGTACGGCCTGACAATGGATCAGTTCAGAAAGGACGTAAAAGCAGCCATGGCAGGCGGTAACATTTCAGTTACAGGATCGCCCGCGGTTACAGATACGGGAGCGCAGGGCGTGAAGGCGCTTTCTGGTGCGGTAACGGTAATTTATATCGGATCCGACGGCCTGAACGTGAGAACAACGCCTTCGTTCACTTCCGGAAATGTAAAGAAGGTTGTAAAAAACGGCGCAGCCTTCACAGTTACCGGAATTTCCAAAGATGAAAAATGGTACCAGATCAACGACGGCGGGGCAGCGGCCTATATAACAGCTGTTCCGGACTATGTTTCATTCAAGGCAACACCGGAACAGAAGGCAAGCACAGCGGGAACCGGTTATTTCAGAGTAAGAAAGGACTGGAAGGACGCGGCAAGCCAGATCGGAGCCTTTAAGGATAGAGAAAACGCCGTGGAACTGGCAAAGCAAAACGCCGGTTATTATGTCTTTGACAACGACGGAAACAGGATCTACCCGGAAGCACCGGCGGCGCCGGTTGCTGCAGAATACAAAGTGAGCGTGACGACTTCGGATCTTCGTATCAGGAAAGGACCGGGAACAACGTTCGACTACTGGAAGAAAGAAGGAAAACCCGTCTACACAGGAAAGGGAGCCTTTACAATCGTAGAGGAAGCAGAAGGCCCCGGCGCTTCAAAATGGGGCTTACTGAAAGCCTACGCCGCAGGCCGTAACGGTTGGGTTTCCCTTGACTACGCAAAGAAAGCGTAAAACGTAACTATCGACAGTTCATGAAAACCCCTTGAAAGTCAGAAAAAGGAATAATATGTCACCGAACCCCGTCAATAAAAGGCGGGGTTTATTATTTAAAAAAATATAACATATTCCGGAATATATATTGACATATTCCGGAATATGTTATATAATAAAGACAGTTAAGGAAGACTTAACGAATACATGGGCAAGCATAGAAAGGAGAACAACATGAGCGAAATGGATAAAAAGGAAATAAAAGAAGTCATAGAATGGTGTGACGAAAAGGGGCATAGCGAACATGAAATCTTAGAATTGATAAGACGAATTGTTGACGCGAAGCCGCGAGAAGAAAATGAATAAGAAATAAGGGACACAGAAAGGGCGGTGGACTTGCCAAAGCCGCCCGATCCGTTAAATTCATTATAAAAGGAATAAGACAAAATGGCAAGAGCAAAGAACGAAGAGTTTAACCAGATTAAATATCAGAACGAATTTAAGAAGGCAAATTATGATCGCGTGGAAATCCTTGTGAAAAAAGGAGAAAGGGCAATTATAAAAGAAATAGCAGCAGCAGCAGGACAAAACGTAAGTGAATATATAAATCAGGCGATAAAAGAAAGAATGGAACGCGATCAGCGCATGACGGCAGAAGAACAGGAATAATAAAAAGGACTATATAACAACGGGCGCCGGCCTTTCCAATCTGGAAGGGATAGCGCCCGTTGTTATATAGTTATCCTTCAAGTACAAGATCATAGAATACATTTTCGGAAAGTATTTCTATGTCGTGGCCTTTGAGGATCAGATCTTCGGCCTTTTTCTGCTTGTTGCTTTTCCCATCCTTGATAGACTGGCAAAAGTCATTATTCCCCAAAATTAAATAGTTCGTTTTCTTTGTGACATTATCGCCAACAGAACCGCCAAAATCAACGACTAATTGCATAGCGTCTTTACGCGACATTTTTTCAAGTGTTCCAGTGAACACACACACTTTACCAAAAAGCGGGTGAGAGGTATCGAAAGAAATGTTTTCCGTAGAAATATCTTTAGCGTGCAGTTCACTTCTTTTACTGGATAATTTGAAATCTTCGAGACTTTGTCCGGTGGCTAAAATATCGGCTTGCAATTTTTCAAAAATGGCGTTGCATATTTCACAATCAACGGCCGCCCTATGAGCGCCGGCGGTAGAAATTCCGTAATGATCGGCAACGGTTGCTTGCTTATGATTTTTTAGACCAGGAAGAATTTTCCGCGCGATCCGCATAACATCAATAAAGGAGTTTGACAAAATAAGCGAGCGACAGTTCAGAAGATTGTCATATAAAAAGTTAATATCGAAGTTGACGTTATAGCCAACAATAAGATCGGAACCAACGAAATTATAAAATTTTTGCATAGTTTCTGAAATATCCGGGGCACTTTTCAACATATCGTTCGTAATGCCTGTAAGTGAAGTTATGTATTCGTCGATAGGTTCGGAAGGCTTCACAAGTGTTGAAAAAGTACCGATATTTTGGCCGGAAGAATATTTCATGGCCGAAATTTCAATAATTTCACAGTAACGCGGATCAAGGCCGGTCGTTTCAATGTCGAGTACGGTATAAGTAGAAGGAAAATCTATAACGCTTTTCCCCTTACCTTTTCGCACGACTTTTTCACGCGATCCGTCGGAAGTGGTGATATACGGGCGTCCGTCTTCGTCAATACCAATAGAAATAAACATATTTTGTTCCCCCTTGCGGTTAGATTTTTAAGGGCAGCAGGTAGAAAAGTTCGCGTTGCTGACCTTTAGCACAATTTTAGAAACTTTATGTGTTAAAGTCAAGAAAGTTTCTGAACATTAACACATAAAGGAGCCGCAACGAATGAAAATATATTCATACAGGGGAAAGAAGAACCTTTCCGGTGATAAAATCAGGGAAGCCAGATTGAAACAACGCCTTTCACAATCTGATTTAGCGGCAAAAGTACAGATTGCAGGCGTGACACTTGAAATAAGGCTACCGCAATCCCACTGGCTTTAGACGGTGGGTTAAGGTAG
>OGGB01001009.1_pt1 | contig 21295 bp, 10 predicted proteins | sample 1571111 | NCBI WGS metagenome assembly OGGB01 (sample SAMEA2582067, study PRJEB24529) | metagenome | biome: Human gut stool | place: China | collected 2011
TGAGTAACCATTTGAATTTTTGTTTGTTTTTGAGTACTTATCAAGACATATATAGTTACTACTATATAAACAATATTGCTAGCATAATTTCCCCAAAATGATATCCACTCAACAGGTTGTCCCAATACAGGTATCGATAAAGGAGTTGGACACAATAAAATTAGATTAACGCCAACAGGAACAATAGCAATTGTTATTAAAAGCCATAGAATATGTTGAAACTTCATAAGCAAATTTTATTTAAATCAATATTCATAATTTCAAACCATCAGTTCTTAATCCTTCGTCTATTGCAAACAGAACCCATATCAATATATTCTGATTCAATTCCAACTTTATGCATCTTATACCTGATAAGTGAGCCATACTCTATTTCATGAGTTGAAAGGAGCAAAAAATAATCTCTGAACTCCCACCGGAGAGTCTCCATAAATCCCCACATATTCATATCATCAATACTTTGGATCGGATCATCAATCAATAATATTTTCTGATTAGAATACAATTTATTGATTGTCATAATAAAAGCAACCATTACAGCCACCAATTGACCACTACTCATATTATAGAGTACATCGACATCCCGTTCAGCCTTAGCAACAAATAAAACTCTCTTTTTATCATTTTTTATAAACAATCCCCGTCCAAAATAGGAATTCTGCATGATTCGGCCAGAATAGATGTAAAACAAAATCTCAATATCACCAATCAGTTGCTTGAGATACTGTGTCTTATTACGATTGATTACTGTTTTGAGAGATTTTAATTCTCTTTCTCTCATATCAAAATTATTCCATTGATCTTCTCTTTTTTTCAATTTCTTTTCTTCCCCATCAAGGATATCTAATTTCCTTTTATTCCATATACTGGCCAGATAATTTCGTTTTTTTCCGATATTTTCAATTGTTATCTTATCAGTATCAACTTCCCGGAAGTAACTATTATAGGCTTTACTCAATAAACTGTAATCCAAATCCTTATTGATTGATTTCAAAGAACCAGTCAATTGCTTTCGAATGGATTCTGACAATTGGCAAGAATCCTTAGTTTCATCCAGTTTTATATCATAATTCGTTTCTAACTCCTGCCAAAATTTGGTATATTCTCTCTTATCAAGATTCGTATATTTATCATACAATGACTCAGAAAATTTAAGTTGTTCAAAATGCATAGAAAGAGGTTGAATAATCCACTGAAAAATTTCCTTTTTCAAATCCTCATACAAGTTTAAACATTCCGATTTTACAACACCAACCTCTTGCTCACATAAAACATGATATGAACTAACCTTGTCCTTCAACTCTTTTTCGTCAGAATATTTACAACCACACAACGGACATTCATTCCATACAAACTGATCAGCAGTCAAAACCTGAACAGCTAATTGCTCTCTTTTATCCAATAAAATATTAATATATTTTTCAAGATTTCCGGCAGATTGATAGACAGATTTCAAACTCGTTAACAAAGTCCGGGCATGGTTTAATTTGCTCTCATCCAGCAATACAATCAAACTTTCCCCTATCGATAAATTATATTCCAATATTTTTTCTAAGGATATATCACCATAGCCCTTATTTAAATCCAGAAAATAACGATACCGTTCAAACTCTTCTCCATACTTTCGATAAAAACACCAAAAAGCCAGGTCATCTAATCTTCTATCAGAGAGGACTAGTTCAATCCCTTTATTATATAAATATTCTTTATATTCCATTTTATGAGTAATATAATAACTCATAGAATCTAAAATCCCGTCTTTTTCTAACAGTGAATTATATTGTTCATCTTTTAATGACAATTGCTCCCGATCCCAATCGAAATCCTTTTCTTCTATCAAACGACCATACTCCAAATTCTGAAACCCTCCGGAAAGTTTTTCTTGTTTTAGTTTGCCTATAATATCTTTTAAACTTGATATTTCGATTTTCAAATCGTTTTTTTCACTTGTTAGTATCTTTAATACACGGTCTATTTTATCAATTTTTGAATCAAAAAAAACAGTATTAAAAAGAAATTCAATATTTTTCGAACGTTCATTTTCTTTACTTTTCAGAAAAGAAGTTGCCTCTTCCTGACTCAGATAATTCACAAAACTAAAACATTGTAAAAATTGCCCGAGATTATATTTTTCATAATCAGTATTCGAAATAAGACGGTATTCTTCTTCTCCTATTTTTATGTATAATTTTGAAAAAGGAACAAACGAAACAGGATTCTGTAATTCTGTAGTCAAAGCCTTTCTACATAAAACAAAATAACCCTCCCCATCTGACAAATACAATTCAATCTTTACTTCCGGAATATTCATGTCATATACCAAAGGCTTTTCCTCACTATTAAGTGAAGTCCTATTATCATGATAAGTCTGTCCATAAAAGACATAACGCTCTATCCGACCAGTAAAAATTAATTCTATTGCATCAAAAATCGTAGTTTTTCCAAACCCGTTTTTTCCTCCCAATATTATGGTTTGCCATGCGGTTATATCCAAATCCAGTTTCTCAATACCTTTAAAGTTAGAGAGAACAACCCGGCATATTTTCAAATTTTTCATCATTTACCAATAGATAATACGACCATTTTCTTTAATTCTTCTTCATCTCCCGGCAACTGTTCCAACCAATCATTTAACTCCTGTTGTTCCGGACTATCGAAAAATAATTCATCCATTTTGTATTCTGACCGTTGAACATCCATCGTAATAAAAGGCAATTTATGTGCAATACTATATAATAAAGAATACGGTCCATCATTTCCCTTCTCCTCTTTCAAATGTTTAAATACAGAATCCTGCATTAGAAGCGATACAAGAGGCTGACCAGACTTAATAATTTTATCCAAAGTTTCGCTCTGTGACTTCTGAAATAATATAACATATTTCTTAAAAAATAAAGGATCATTCTCTATTTCAATACTCCAGTCAATCTCATCATTGGACAAATGATCTACCTCTCTCAGAATTAATACAGAAATATTCTTTTCAGATTCTTTATGTTGCTTCCAAAAATTAATTGCTTTTTCAAATAGCTCATGCTGGTGCTCCAAATCAAACGATTTTGTGCAAATCCAAAAATCATGATTTTCCTTGTGTTTCAAAAACAACACATCTTCCACCTCCTCTTTTTGGTATCCTGCCCGATTAAACTCTGTCAATATAACATCAATCAAAATTTTCATGATCGTATTCTATCTTCTAATTTTAAAATTCCTATTTTATTTATCTCAAAAATATTATTCGGATCTTTCTCAATATCCGAATGCTTGATATTATAAACACATTCTCTGATATTTTCCACAGAATCTGTAACACAACCTATAATCTGGTCATACTCCCGCAACATATCCAAATTAGCGGCATTATTAAAAATACGTACACAAAACTGTCTTACATTTCTATCTGCACCTAATGTCGAAGGTGTCTGCTTTTTTTCTTCTTGTACCCAATGTAATCCATCAGGAATAAGAACCTCAAGACTATTTATCTGATTAAATAATGTATTGATTTTCTCCTCAGAAGCAAGCCACTATCAATTTTTTCACAAGGACATATACGCTGAAAAAATTCCATCGTCTGTTCGGTAGTCAATTTCACAAAGGAATCAATAAATACAATCAATTGCTCCTCATTAACTTGACTACCATATTCCAGCTCCTCTTCCATTCGTTGGCGGAGATTCATTATATAACGACTTCTCAGAAAAGAAACAAATACTTCTTTCCGGTTAAAATCTAATGGTATATCAGCATCAAAAATGATCGCAAGGAAACGATGAAAGGGAAGTACGTGCTTTCTGGCAAGTTCTTTTAATTTTTTTTTACTTTCAAAAAATTCCTGCTGTATTACCAAAACCTCTTGTTCGACCAGATTGACCAATTTAGCCAAAATATATTCCTGAAAGCCTTCTACTTTGTATTTGTTACAAACTTTTTCTACAACACCCTTCAACAAATTAAATATTTCACCGGGTGAACATGTATTTTTTCCATTAAAATCATATAATTCAATATTCTCGGGAACATCATATAAATGATTCGAATGAAAATAAAGATGACAATCAGTCACACATTTAGCATCCCACAATAAGTTACTCCACTTTTCTTTCATTTTTTCAAACTCATGAGTAAAGTCTTTTTTGGCTTTAGCATCTTTACACTGATGTAGACTAACTACAATTGAATCACCATCAAGAATAGCAAAATCTTCAAATGCATCCAATGAAAGTTGATAATCTGCATACTTCTCTTTATCATCACATACTAATTTCAACACATGATACAATGCACAAAGACCTTGATAAATATATCCGGCCCAGGAACCAATAGCACTAAACTCAGATTCTTCTTTAGTAACAGACGACATTGATAAAAAAATATTTTGTAATATTCTACAATATTACAAAACATAGTCATAAGTATAAATTAAAAATAGAAATTATTAATGGAAAATTATTGTATTGGAAATACAAACAACAACTACTAAAAGATAACGTAATTATTCACCCAAAATAAAAATAACGATATCCCCTTACTAAATTTCCCTATCATTTCAAATATCAACTTCAATATCTACCTGGAATTGTTTTTCATATAAAATAATCAAATCAGCCAACACACCATTCAACATTTCCTGAAAAGTTATATACTGTTCAATAATCTCCCCAATAAATTTCATATATATAGCGCATTGCAACGCTATTGTACCCTCTCTTGTATTTTCCCAGTTAAGCAATGAACTAAAATTTTCTTTTTCTTCCGGAAAGAATTTCTCCAAAACAGAATAATCCAAAGTTATATCCCGATCTTTAAAAGATAAGCCATTATGTACAAAATTATTCCTTATTTCATATACACCTTCAAAAGCCTCAAAATAAGAATCGGTTATTATTTCTTTATTCCTCTTATCCAGCACTTCCGATTTACACAATACTTTGATGAAATTTTTAGATAATTCTCTTATCCGAAACGATTGATATCTCCAATGTGAAGAAAGAAAATAGCCCTAACCTTACCCGAAAAACTATTATTAAAAATCTCAGTCAATTGCTCTTCTGTAAATTTAATTCCCCGTTCCACACTTTTCCGGTTCACCTCTTTTGCAAATTCCAAAAAACCAGACAAAAGCTGCTCAGGAATTTTTACAGGCCTTATTTCAGTATGATTCATTTCACCTTATTTAATCCTCTTATAAAAGAATCACTTTTAGCATGCTCAGATAAAATTGATTTTAGTTCACTCCAATATTTTAAACCTACCGCCTTAGCTATCCCTCCACAAATTAAAAATGCTAATTCCTCCTCAAAATCAACCCATTTTTCACTAATAATAATCTCTGTTCGAGCCGAATTCAAATCCAGATCCCGATGGCCACAAATGTCAACAATCAAAATCAACGGGAAAGGCCATGAAAGATGAACCTGATTATTTTTCCTTTCCCAGAAATCCGGAAATAAAGTTGTTGGTACCTCTATACCATGAAGGGAGACAAAAGATTTAGAACGCGAATATACACTATGAGAAGTGTTTTTTTCTATTTCTCCGTTATCATCTATGGTGATTGATTTTGATGTTTCTGTTATCTCATTATTATCTAAACTAATCTCTCTTTCCAGTGTAAATACCTCGTCTTCTATTGTTATATCCTTTGAATTAAGTTCTATGCGTTTGCAGGGACTGCCATGACTTTCCAATACAGCCACCAAGGCTGTACCCAGAATCCCGCTGTTTTTATCATTCAACTTAATTTCAAAGGTCCGGATATTCTCATTTACCCGCCATGAATTATCCTTTAAGGAATCGACCGTCTTTTCTATGAAACTATTTTCATCCCGGATTTTCTCATGACTAGTTGTCTGAATATGAATTTTAAAGGGAGGATTAGGTATTATATTTTCGACAGAACGGATAAAAGCATCTTCTGTTAACCTTTCCCAGGGATTCGTCTCTTTCCGCAATACAAGTTTTGTCGTTGTTCCCGGCATTTTTCTTTTTCCTTCCCTTATCCAGAATATACTATCCTGGCCTTCCACCGTCACATTCAATGGTTCGCTCGTTCTATAAGAATCATATATACGCTTGGTTTCCACAATTAAAGTATCAGCAACCATGAAACAGGATAATATTCCAATCCCGAATCTTGATCTCGGAGTAAAATCTGCATTTGACTCTGATTTCAGATTATAAAAATCCGTAGAGGTATAAAAAGAAGAACCTACTTTTGAATAATAATTATTGATAATATATTGATCCATTCCCGTACCATTGTCATCCACTTCAAGAATAATATCCTTATCCTCCAAATAATATCTGACAAAAATTTCCGGAATATAAGGTGAACCCCATTTCTCTTCCTGAGCTTTTCGCAACATACAGGCATCCATCGAATTCTGTAAAAGTTCACGTAAAGCCACTTCCGGATTACCATATAATTTAGTCCCCATCAACAAATCTATGACCTGTCGTTTACTCAAAGTAAATTTGGTGTCCTGGTACAGATAAGAGGGTTTACCTTGAAGATTTTTCTTTGTCTTAATCTTTTCACGATTGACTTTATATGGTATTTTTACAACAACACCCCTGATTTTATTAAATTCGTTTAAAGTAGACAAAAGATTATTGCACACACTCAATTCTCTGTCTATCATATCACAAAATTCGTGTATAGAAGCCTCAATCGCAGGATGCCTGCAAGTTGCATTAAACTGGATCATCTCAGGAGTAATTTCCCAGGCTTCCACTGCCCTGTGTTTATTCCATTCACTTATAGAAACCGGATTTCTTACATAGAGGTGGGAATATAAAACAGCAGGAGTCCTTTTGGCATCGAAATCAAGAAGGTCTGCCAACCTTAAAATAATTCCGATCAATGGAAGGCAAACTATTATGCCTGGCCCACACAAAAGGTTCTTATCTAATTCCAGCAAAGAAAGCGCATCTTCGTTATGGCTATAGCAGAGTTGAGCAAATTCTACCGTTAAATCAGCATCCCTGAAAATAATTTTTTCATCCCAATCCTTACTAATGATTTCCCTTGCCCTCTCTGCATGTGTTTTCCGTATAAACTCAGTCACTTCATATGACTTCATGATTTCCGCCTTAGCATATTTTCCTTGCTTGATCAGATTCTTTATGATTTCCTGTTGCCCGGGCCTTGCCAAACAAAACCTCTTAAATTCCTGTAAACTATTTTTTTTCCCTTTCATCCTCATATTCGGGATCATTATCCCACAATTTCTTCCAGCTTAAAACGTCTTTTTCGTCAGGAGCCATACCTATATCGTGGAAAAATGCAGTCAGAATTAAAAGCATTAACTCTGGTGATGACAACTTATCTATCACAGATGGCGCAATAATTCGCTCCATTAAATGCAACACCCTGAATAAATGGTCACTATCATGAAGCGTAAACTCTCCCATATTCCGGATAACAGTTTTTGTCTTCTGAACTGCATAAGGTACAGCCTTATCTACCAAAGCAATCACTTCACTATCTTTTTCCCCGCATTTATTCACCAAAGCCTTGTATATATGGCTTTGCTTAAGTTGCTGCAAAAACTCATCTTTATAAACATCTGTCGTCATACATCAATATTAAATAACTTCTCCTGTTTTTAATGATTCAATATTGGAATATTCTTCTGGTCAATTATTTCATAGCCTATACAGAAACTATTCTGGAAACTTTATTCATACAGAAGTCCAATACATTGCCCCTCACTGAATTCTATTACATACCTGCATAATCTTCCCAATGGCTTTTTGCAAACAATCTCATACCATTGGCAGGCATATATAAGGGATAACGGGCAGCATACTGAGCCTCTGCCTGCTCAAAATCATCCGTGTTTATCTCTCCGACAGAATGAAGATACAACAAACCTATAGTTGCTGACCTCGAAGCTCCCTGATTACAATGCACCAAAACTTTCATCTCATTTATATGCCCTGCAATACAACCGATCGCTTTATCAATTATAATCTTAGCTATGTAAGCCGGATCAGCAACATCAACAAGATTCAATATCAACCTATTTTCCCGCTCTGCCATAAGATATTCCGGATGATCTTTAGAAACAGCTCTTCCACTGTACCCTAACGCCTGCCTGTGGTAAGGTTCTTTACACGCATGTATAACATACCATCCACTTTCATATTTAACAATATTCTCATAATCACTCTGCGAACCAATAAAAAGATTATGCATGATTTCTATCATTTCTCAACTATTTATAATAATTAAAATCTTATATTACCTACAAGCCACATTTTCAACCTAATTCTCAAAAATAAAGATATTATATGACATAATCAATTTTATGATATATTAAAATCAGAAGATATACATAAAGAAAAGTACAGCTAAATTATCAGAACAAATTTCTAATAATAAATCATAGGGATAAGGATGGTAAACCATTTTTTGCCTACATATATTTATCCCAAACTATCACAGGGACGGGGCAATTGTATCTTTCAGCAATACCCCTTCCTCCATCATCCGATGGCTGTAGTTGTCTGTAAAAACAATTCGCCATGCAGTGGGGGTATTCAAACCCACAGCTCGTGAAAAATCCGATAGCGCCCGGCACATCCATAAAGTTCCCCCGATTTCCCCTATGGGATCGCATTCAGGACTACTTTTTCCGCATCCGGTCCTCCTCTCGCCCTGATGTCTTTATGGGTGCTCCTGAAAAAAATCCGGGGTAGATTGCGGGATATAGAGGGTAGTATAATATTACCCGAACCGGTAGAATCCGGAGCAACCCAGGGAAACAAAAATTTTGAAGCTAAAGGACAGACAATTGCCGAAGAAAGTGTATATCCCCAAGTGATTGGCAGAACAGTCCGGTAAACAGCAACCGACTACCCTGTACAAATCTTAGCAATAAAAGGATCCAGCCAATCTATTTTATCTTTTGCCCATTGAATGTAATCGGATATTTCCCCGGTACTTTCTCTTTAATGACCTGCGTAAAACAGAGCATCTGCATTTCCCTGCTATGCTATTTCCTTACACCTTTGGAATCCTTTCTTACCATCATGCCTGGCGGGCACGCTGAAATACTCCAGTGCCTTAAGTTTTGTCTTTTCCACGTCATTCCCTTTTCGCCAACTTTTACCAGAACCTCTGAAATTTCATTATTTCGGCCGGATATGAATATCTACGGCCGAAGTACTATACCTGACCATGTAATCCTTATAGAAATCTCCGTAGACATTGACATTCTGGTGAGCGTTTACAAAACTATTCTCCGTAAAAAAACGATGTTTACCCATCAATTGGGATTCTAAATCTTCTGCCTTTAACTCTGCTACCCACTCTTTCGGTAATTCTCGGATAATGCTCAACAAACTTCCGGGATTATGCAAATCAAATAACTTCAACCGATTCATATCCTCTTCCAGATCGGGGATCAGCATCACCAGGTAATCCCGGGCTCTGCTTACAGCTACGTTTAAAATATATTCTTTCTGAAAAAAACGGCTGTATTGGGGTTTCTGGGAACTCGGATTAAATACCGCAAAGACCATATCACACTCATCCCCCTGGAACCCATGCACTGTATCCGAAATAACATTTAATTTTGTCCGGTCCTGATGTGATTCCACCAATTTATTCAATATTGTGGCCTGGGCACGATAGGGAGAAATCACCCCGATCTGCCAATTTTCCGTAGTTTTCTGCCTGAATTTCCTGATCAACTCATTAATCAGAAAAGCCGAATAAATATGAAAAGGACTGCTGTCCAGCTTCTGAGGCATATAAATTGCATCTTCGCCGTGAACCGGATAACGGATGATCGTTACAGGACGAAAACCCAATTTTACAAAATATTCCGGCAATCTTCTGGGTTCCGGACTGCCTCCTTTCCCTTCGTTCCTTCCGTGCCGTAAAAGTCCTTCATATTGGAAACGGCTATATATATTCCCGATCGGTTCAATACTACGATACTGGACCTGAAGATTCTTCACCTTCAGTCCGGGTATTACCGCTTGCTTTTCTTCGTTAAAAGATTGAAGCCCGACCATGGTGTAAATATTTTCCTCTTTAATAGTTTCACTGCTCTCTCCCAAATCTTCATCTGCAATATCGTATACCGGGGGAATTTGGAGGGGATCGCCTCCTATAATGAATTCCGTCGGTATCCCATTCTTTTTACACTTTCTTTTAAAAAGAGGAAATACAATAGCCGGCAACATAATCATGGAAGCCTCATCGAATATGATGGTGTCCCAATCCACCTCACATATAGCTTTCTTCTCCTCTTCAGGAGAGGTCCTGCAAATCACCTTTTCGTAAGGAAAACGCTGAATTGTGGTGATTAAAACACATTTCCCGAAATAACTGAGGTTAAATGTATTCCCGTCGTAAAAATAACCATTGTCCAAGGCTTCGGTACCGGATGCAGTTCCGAATCTGACTAACCAGGAAACGGGATTATCATGAACACCCGCCAAATCCCATATTCTCTGGGCCAGTACATCGGCAGCTTTATTTGTCGGAGTCAGAATCAAGATCCGGGCCTGATCCGTATTCTGCATTTTCTCCACCACTAAACGGGCTATTTCAGTAGTTTTACCAGTACCCGGAGGACCAAAAATAAAACTCAGCTTTTCCGGTAAATGAGCCTTAAAATTATAGTCATCCGGAAAATTCAATAATTTAAAAGCTGTCGTCAGCTTTCCGGTTAAATCAAAAGTTCTGGTAAACTTTAATTCTATTTCCTTTACTCCCTCCGGATCGATCTGATCAAAATCTTCCGGATTCGAGGGCATTACAATCAATTCATTCCCTTTCTTACTCACCCCACTGATTCGCACCTGTTTACTTTTTTTCTGACCGGCAGCATCCGTGTAATAAACTATCGCTTCAAAATCACTATACAATTCAATAGAAGGTGAAATGATACGCGAAGGATTGGAAAACCGGATCAGGCGAAAGTCTTTCAGATTTTCCATACGGCCGAAAGTAATATCCCCGTGAGGATTCTCCAAACTAATATCTCCGTCGCTCACAGACATCAGTTCCAATAAACTGACAAACCATTTCATCGTATAACGTTCAGTCTGATTGATATATTGGGTCAGTTCCTGTTTCTGCTGTGCCTGTTGTTCCTTTGCCTTTAATTTATTCCACTCGTCCTGCAAATTTTTATCGGTTTCCAGCCGCCGTATAAATTCCTGAACAGAATCATTAAACTGACTGAACAATTCTTTCAGCCGCGCCAGGGAAGCATCCTCTAATATCTTTTGATCTTCTATCAGCTGGATTATACTTTTTTCGCTCAATTTATCATTTACTATGATCTCATTACCAACCGAAAATATATCCTTTTCTCCTACATAAGCAGAGAGAACCTTATCAGCAGACTTCAGCAAGCAAGGTAATTTTCCGGGGTACAACAGGATCTTCCAGCAAGGATTTTCTTGTTTCCATTTCGTATAAAAATCCCTGTCCCATTCTTTTCCCTCACCATCGACTTTTAAGCGATCCAATACCTCAAACTCAAGCTGAGGTTTTTCAAATCCGACCCTCAGTTCCTCCGGCAAAATTTCTCCCCACACAACCGGGGCTCCGATATCCTGGGGTAAAGCATTTACCGGATAATTAATCTTACGCAGACGTTCTGTCAGTTCACGATCTGCCAGAAATGCTTTCGGAGCCGTACCTATATAGAAAGATGATGGATCGGATGGGCTGATCAACGGTAAATACAGGTTGTTCATATTCCCTTCCCCAGCCAACTTGCTATATAAATTCTTTAGTAAATCAGTAGCACTCCCATCAAAGAGAAATCCCTTTTGTCTTAAAGCCAACAACGCCAGGGTATTTTTCCAAACAACCCCGGAATAATCATAATTCAGAACCGGTTTCTCACCTCCCGCTCCTAACAGGAACTTACGAATTTTCAAAATATCAGAACCCGGACCTGAGATGCCCAGACCTTCCAAAAAATCAGCTTTCTCCTTAAAAAACACTTTACTACCTTCCTTCAACCAGGCTTCCACCCATTCGGGTAATCTTTCTTCCGGAATGCTCCATTCCGTATCCCTGATCGTATTTTCAGGCGTAAAGCCCCAGATTGCTTCCCAGCTCAAAGCCAGCCCTGCTTTCAACCCCCTCCCCTTATCTTTTTCCGATTGCCAAAGCCCGAACACATGCCTCCAAAGTTCTCCACGGGCAATCTCGTCCCCGACTGCCTGCAATCCGGGTAAATACAATTTGTCATTTTCTATATAAGGCCCTGCTACTATTTTTACTTTCCGGATTTCAAAAACAGAAATTCCACCCAGTAAAAACTCTCCTATTCCTTTATATCTGTCGTCCAGCACCAAAGCATCCGGAATGCAACGCAGGCTCAGTTCAGGTGTGTACAGCACAACATCTTTTAAATCCAACTCCGAACCATTACGCATCTTTACTTTAAAATCACCTATATTACAATCTTTATCGCTTTGCGCATATAAACATATAAAAGCAAGTTGCTCCGCATTCAGCAAGATTTTATCTTTATAGATTTTCGACAATTCCTTGTAAATATAAGCTTTATCCACCTCTTGTGACAGCCCCCACAGTTCCCTCAACATGCCGGGATTATATTTCAGTTCTTTGGCCAATGCTTCAACAACCTGTTCCACGAGGCGGGTAGCTTTTGTCTCCTTATTAGGCAGGATATTGGACAAATGAAGTTTAACCTGCGGTTCGTTCTCCCCACCGAATCCGACACTTTCTATCCCCGACAGGTGAACCGAGTCCAGACTCAATTGTTCTACTCCATCCCGGATGATAGCCACCGACCTCAAAATACCCTTCGCCTGGTCTTTTTCCTCCATCTCTGCCAAAAACTGGACAAATTTAAAGGCCACCCGACTCATCCCCCGGTCCGGATCAAATTCTACAACCTGAAACTTCCGGATAAATTTCAATTTCAGCTCTTGTCCCATTTTCAGGGTCACCTCTGCTAAATCAGCCATTTGCTCAACATTTTCCGGATCAGCCTCATCAATCAGCTTTTCTGCCAAATACGCACCATTCAAGGGAACATCCGTTTTGAATTCATCTAAAATAGCCGGCAACTCTACATACCGACCGGAATAATAACGCTCCAAATATCCTTTCATTTCAGTAATTCCAGCCACTAAGAAGCGATCATTGTCTTTCCGTATCAATGATAGCCTCCCCTGATCCGCCGGAGAAATCAGTATATCACCTAAATTACACTGATCCTTCAGGTATAATTTCAAAAACACTTTCACTTCTGCTTCTGAAAATAAGAATGGTGTTCCCGCCGACAATCCGGGCAACTTTGTCTCTTCCAGCTCAAAAGGTCGTTTTCCGTAAAATTCAAGGAACTCATAATCCGGTAAAACAGTTATTCCGGCCTTATTCAAGCCTGTTCGTAAAAAGCCATATTCCTTTTCCCCGAATTCAGACAAACAAGCAGAATAGAAATAATTGTCCTGTCTCCCATAAAAAATACCCTCACTGCGGATAATTTTATCGGAGGCAAGCCCCTGCCTTTGCACCTCCTTGTTCTCCTGATACACCCGGGCCACAAATCCAAATAATGCGATCAGATCTTCTTCTTTTCGGAGAACAGCAATCATGACATCCCAGTACGGACATACAATATTGGTATAAACAGCGGTTTCTTCTTTCACAAAATAATCGTCCAGATAATCCCCGTATTCCTCAGGGGCTATTTGCCAGTCCGCCTGCCAGGGTAACTCAGTCGTTTGCAACAAGGACTCTAAAGCCACCACTTTCCCCAGACGGTTGCGGAATAAACATAACTTTCTGATCTTTTCAATTCTATCCCCGCGGTTGTCACTGAATTTGCGGGCCAGCATCGTAACGATTCTTTGTTTTTCCTCGCTGTTCAAGTCGGTTTCCGGCAACTTCTGATTGAACACGGCAATCAATTCCCCATAGTTATTCAGGTATTTCAGTACATGCTGATATCTCTTTTTGATATACTCAGCTAAACGGGAAAAACCGCTAAGTGACAGGTAACTCACCTTCCATCCTGTCTTTACGAGTATATCACGTATATTATCCACGGCATCAAACAACAAAAAATGTTGTACCCGTTCACTCTCTTTCCCCAACTGCTCTATAGTGTAATAACCGTCCTCAAATTTCCAAATCTCCAGTTCTTTCAGATTTTCTTTTATAGCATCCTCTTTATCTGGAGACAGCCCGACACCCAATGCAGCATCTATCTCGTTCAATAATTCCTCCACCTTGTTATCGTCCTGCTCCAACCAATGATTGATAAGGGTTGCGCTCCCTTCCCGGTTTAACAAGTCAACTATAGTAAAAGGTTTTACCCCTAATTTATTTTCGGCTTTGTCACATAAATCCTGTTCATCCCGGTGCCAGTAAAACCATGCAATCCCTGTAATCCATCCCTCTCCGTCCACCGGTAAAAAAGTATCCTTATAGCGGATGACCTCACTTGATTTTGCCAGACGAAAGCCATTTCCTTCCTTTACAGGTATATGCTCCCGGACAAACGATTCCAGGGGCCGGTACAAAGGTTCATTGACCCACATCCGTTCGGAATTCTCACTCTTTTCAGACAATAGCAAATGGACATACAAGCTCAGAAATTTATTCCTTTCTTCCGGTCCACCGTAATCTGCCCAGCTCTCCATTCTTTCTGTCAGCATCCGGGCAAAAACAGCAAACAGACGTTCATTTATACCTCCTCCGCTTCCTCCTTTTTGCAGATAAGTGCGTGAGCTCGATTTATAAAATGCATTGGAGTGCAAAATAAATTTCAACCGGTGTTTTTCTTCATTCAACGGGAAAAAAAGATAAAAATTCGGAGCATTCAAAAAAGCCTGTCCTGCTTGCCGATAGTCTTTGCAATATCCCAGCAGCAATTCAATATCCGCATCCTCTGATTCGCGGGCCTCTTCTGCTGCGGATAATTCTTCCGTTTTACCGAAACGGATATAGCGGTATTGTTCTCTGTCGTCTTTCCGGCTGATTTTAAAAGATTCGAATTCCAATGAAACAGGTGCAAGCGTAGTCCCGTTCAGATTTAATTTTGTAAGACCGGAATGTTTTCCGGCAGTGACCTGATTCAGGATAGCCAGGGAAAATTTCACCTCCTCTTCCAGATTCTCTTCTTCCAGATGCACTTGTTTTCCCTGTCCCAGTCGGATGAAAAAAAGAGCTCCCTGTTCAAAATCTTTCTCCAGATAAGGACGGTATTTATGAACCCAGCGTCCCAGTGTTTGCAGTTCTTCCCGGCTGAATGCCGATTGGGTAGGTTTATGACGGCAATCAAATATATCTTCCGGTACATGATCATTCTCCGGTGCACAAGGAAAATTCGTCACCAGGATCTTAAACAGCCAGGGAGCTTCTCCTTCCACCTTCGCACAGATCTTTTCGTTCTCTTCATATATGCGATAATGTTGGGCTACCGGATGCACATCAGGATTTTCTGCCAATCTGTGCAGTTGCTTTATTTCGCCGTGCTGCCAGCTAAACAAAATGGGGCCGTAATTCAGGTTGATCAATTCATCCAGTCCGTTTTCCCGTCCAACCAGACGGTGGGCTAATTTAAAACCGATACCGAATTTCCCAATGGTATAGTTGTCTGAAGATTTCGTCGAAACCCCGACATTCAAAATGGAGCGTATACTATCAACGTCAAAGGGCATTCCGTTGTTGACCACCATCAAATAATCATTTCCGTCTGCCTCATCTCTTCCCCAGAAAAGTCCGAATTCCGAACTCCCGGCATCTACGGCATTCTGGAGAAATTCGTATACAGCCTGTCCGTCTTTGGCCATATCCAGAAATCCTTCCAGAAATCCGCGGATTCCGTCACTGTTGTTAAAACCGCTTTTATCTCCGTGACAAATTGCAAAAAAGCCATATTCACTTTTTTCGCCTACCTTTGTGCGCATCCCGACAAAATGCTCATTCCGGTTCGTATCGGAACATTCTACAATTTCTTTTTTATATACACTTCTGTACTGACGAATATCTTTTATTTCCATTTCAATTCCGATGCATTAATACTTTTTCTATAATCCCGTCGATTTCCTGCATGGAGATCGCTCCCCGCACACGATGATCTTCCAGCACTTCCATTTTTTCTCCGGTTACAATCAAGGTCCCCCTTTCCCCTCCTCCCTCCTGCCAGGGAAGGATACCGTTTTTCCTGTACCACTGCAGCTTTTCTTCCCAGCGCCGACGGTAATCTTCATCATACAACATACCGCAATGTTCCCAATAAAAAATCTCTCCGGAATCCTCATCTTCTATCGTAAAATCGGGTAACTTCATCACTCCGTCTATAACCAGTTTTTTCTCATACACAGGATTGAAATGCCTGTCGATCAGATGTTGATAGATTGCCAATTCACTTTTTGACCGCAACAATCTGCCATCGCTGGCACACTGGATCAGATTTTTCTCAAGCAATACCTCCTCTATCTTGACCGGTTCCGGATTTTCAAACAAATTAGTAATCCTTCTCAAAGTATCAGAACGCAGCGGAGAGGCCAGAGAAGCTATATCCAAAGACTCACCCTGGTACAAAATAATGACCTTATCCCGCTGACGGGTAAGCGAAGTACAAAGCATTTCGCGGGTCAGTAACAAACAAGGATTAGGAACGATCAGGAATACTTTCCCGAACTCACTTCCCTGAGCCTTGTGGACGGTCAGGGCATAAGCCAGTTCCAGCGGATTTTCCCCTTCTTCCCGGAATTCAGAAGCCCGGAACGTATATTTATAGCCAGGCTGTGAAGTAAATTCGATCTCCGTATTTTTGGGTTTTCCCTTAAATTTAGCATCGTCTGCTTTTCTCTTCAACTGTCCCACCACCATACCGATCTCACCATTCGCAATATAACACAGGCAACGGTCTGCCGGATATACCTTATCCCTTTTCTGGTTATAAAGATTGATTACCTTATCCCCGTATACAATTTCTTCCAATCCGACAGGAGCCGGCAGCCGTGAAGAACCTTTCCTTGCATACTCTATTTTATCTTTTCTGAACCACTGATGGATAAAACGATTGATGGCTTTAACCCCAAATACTTTTTCTCTGACGGGGGATAGGATCTGCCAGGCCTCTGCCTGTTTTACCGCCTCCCTGAAATTGAAATACTTACCATCTGTAGAGCCCAGGGTTTTATTAAAATCAGACACCTCCGTATCTTCTTTCAGTCCGAGCTCCTCAACCAGCACTTTTTCAAAAATCTGTTCAAAATCCGACTCGTTTTGCCAATATTCCACCCGTAAATAAGGAGATTCTGGCTGATGTATGATCCGGTTCAGCACTGCATCGGCTCCCGGCTCCAAAGCTTCGCCGCCAAACCATTCCGCCAGTTGAATATCCTCCCGGCTGTTACCTCCCTGCCGCCGCTTCACAGTCAGCTCTGTATAGCCCTTACCTATTCTCGGGAAAGTTTCTGCAATTTCCTCCGGTTTCAAAAACTGCACAATATCCACAAAGGGGCGCCCGGCCCCGATGGGAGGTAACTGACGATGGTCACCGGCAAGGATAAAACGTTTCACCCCTCTCAGACAATCCAGCGTCGTCGCCAGCATTTCCTCGGTGAGCATGGAAGCCTCGTCAAGAATTACGGTCTCAAAACCCTCTTCGCAATACTGATCTGAAAAAACATACTGCTGAATGTCTCCCCGGTAGCGATTGTAGCCGGAAAGAAACTGGGCCAAAGTGCGGGCCGTCAGTTTCACATGCTTTGCCAGTTCTTCCATCCGGACCCTCGCTTTACCTGTCGGAGCCAATAACAATACCCCTTTGGCCGCTATACTTTCCTGACCGGCCAGCACACTGAGCAAAGTCGTTTTACCCGTTCCTGCCGGCCCGATCAGCACAGAAAAACGCGATCCGGCAAGCATCCTCAGCGCCTCAACTTTTTCCTGCCGGGCCCTTAGTTCCTGTTCATCCGGATGATCCGGGGTAAAATCCTTTAATGCTGCGTCCAGTAAAGCTTCCCAGTCAGCCTCAACGGATAATTGCGATGCTTGAATCCGTTTCCTTACTTTATCGGAAATAATCGCTTTAGTACGGACATACCGTTGCAGTTGATAGACCTCCTCTCCCGATTTCATGCTCACGACATGCACTTCAGGAAGGAATTCGGGCTCTGCCATGGTGAAATAATCTCCGGTCACCTGACACGACGGGGTCACCGGCAGTAAACGAATCTGCCGGACAATTTCCCCGCGCGGCAACAGGGTATGACCGGCAAAAGCCGCTCTCTCCAATTGCTGAACTGTAAGTGCCCTCAGACGCCAAACCTGATACGGATCGGTATACACCGAACCGGCAGGTAAAACCTGTTCAGTTTCACCCTTTAAATATAAACCAAGATCTATGGTACTTAAATCAACCGGACAAGTAGTATGCCGCAATATTTCATAAATCCGGTAAGGATTCTTCAATATTTCCGAGTCATCCGCAACAACCGATCCTTCCTCCTTAACAAACAAAACCTTTGCCTGTTCCGCTGTGAGATCAAAGCGGCTCAACAGGTAAAGAAAATGAATACGGGGCCCGTTCTCTTTTTTCAGCCGCAGATATACCTGTTTGGAAGATTCGGGTAGCAGCCGGCTTATTTCGGAAGATAAAATGCTCGCAGGTTGTTTCAATTCCTGTTCAAACAAAAGCCAGGGATTTCCCTTTTCATCTTTCAAACTGTTAATGATTTCAGCAGCAACAAAATGCCCCTTCTCTATTCCCAACGCACACAATGCCGAACCCATTCCCGGATAATTTCCCCTCAATTTTTCGAGGGAGGCAATTTCATCATGAATCCAGCCGATCATTTTCGCATGTCCGGTTCCGATACCCAAAGCCTACGCTTTTTCCAGCGACTGCATACAGGCCAGCAATACCCGGATCGCACTGTCGTTACTGACATGTTCGCCCCCATAGGAAAACTCAAACCGTTTGTCATTCGGAATGCATACCGCTAATTCCGACATATCGAACCCGGGATGCTCTTTCTGATATTCCAGGCCTTCATGATAGGGCAGCAGAAAACCGTCTTTTCCGTCCGGACGTATCGAATGAAGGATCATATGTTCCCAGTAAGCAGCCCCGAACCGGTTATCCGATCCTTCATAAGCCTCTGAAGGGATAATTTTATTTATACGGCCTACTCCTATCAGGACGCGACTGGAATCTTCAATAAAAGGAACCTGCTTGGCATAAAAAAACACCAGGGAAGTCTTTTCCTCAAAATGTTCAAAAAAACAATCCAGTAAAGCCCGTTGGTTATGAATTTCCTGCACCCAACTATCTTTCCAGGCTAATTCCGGTTCTCTGTCCGGATCATAATCCAGATCATACAAACTGACTTTTTCTTTTGCATTCTCTTTCAACATCCAATAATAAGGAACAGCAGCCACAGCATAAGCAGGATACCTCACCCGGGTATCTTTCAGACGACCATGAGTCGCTTTTGAAATAGCGGCATAAGGATGCCTCAGGGTCCGGTAAAACGGGAAGCAGGTCATAAAGGTCGCCCTTTCTCCCACACATACCGGGAAATCCTCTTCCTCCAGACCTTCCAGTGAGTGACCGGCCAGTTTCTGTTCTTTCTGATCATCCCGTTCCAAAGCACAGTTTTTCAGTATCAGACAGGCTCCGTTAGCCGCAGGATTTTTACAGACCGTCCCATTCCAGCCATTGTCGTGCCAAGGCACCCGGCAGGACAAGTGTCTCAGTAAATAACGGGGATTATGATTCATTTTTTAATATCTAAGCAAGTAAAAAATACATATTTTCCCAAAACTAAGAAAAAACATGAATATTACATAATATTGATATAATTTTATTTTCCCTCCCAAACAAAAATCAAGCATTTTTTTACGGGATATAACAAAAGTCGTCCAATATTGTTGCATTCCAACAAATCATTGAACGACTCTCAATCTTCTGTTCCGCTGGATTCAGCCTCTCTGCCATATCATTCCTTCGAAACTTATTTTAACCGGGTCTTTCCTCCATTTACATCGAACCGGTCAGTTCTTCGGCTATTTTCTCGGCCTGTTTCAAAACGGTTTCGGTGGCCAGTGCCTGCATATCGGGTGGATAACCGTATTTGCGCAGCATGCGTTTTACGGCTACTTTCATCTTTGCTCTTACATTCTCTTTGATCGTCCAGTCGATGGACGCATTTTTCCGGATCGTTTCTGTCAGTACTACGGCCAATTCTCTCAATTTTTCCTTTCCCATCAATTCCTTCGCACTGTCATTGTCTGCTACGGCTGTGTAAAAAGCATATTCAAAATCAGATAATCCCAATGCTTTGTGTGCTTCGTCCCGTTCCACGATATGCTTACTCAGCCGGATCAGGTCCTCGATGACTTCGGCAGCCGTCAGCACTCTGTTGTGGTATTTATTGATAGAGTTTTCCAGCATTTCCATCAGGGACTTTCCTTCCGTCAGGTTCCGCCGGAGACGCATGCGGATTTCATCATTCAGCAGCTTGCGCAATACTTCCAGGGCAATATTTTTGTGTTCCATCCCTTTCAGTTCCAGCAGAAAATCTTCGGAAAGGATGGAAATATCCGGTTTTTTTTATACCCGCCGCATCAAAAATATCCACAACCTTATCGGAAATCAGCGCACGATCGGATGGATCTGTATAGTAAATACCGGTCCGGTACTGGGTTCCCTGGTCATTTCCCTGACGATTAAGACTCGTCGGATCAATAGTCTTAAAATAAAGATCCAGTAAAAGAGGCAATCCCACTTCTGCAGGGTTATAAACAACTTTTACGGTCTCAGCAGCATCTGTACGCCCACTGCACACCTGCCGATAGGTAGGATTTGCAACTGTGCTATTGGCATAGCCTACCTGTGTTGCAGTCACTCCCCGGATCTGTTTCATAAAATGTTCCGTTCCCCAGAAACATCCTCCGGCCAGATAAATTTCTTTTTGATTTCCCATAGTCTTCAACTCTTGTATTTTTTCTTTCCCGGATTTAGTCTGTCCCATACATCCGATCACGGAAAGCAGGACCAGCCCGATGATTATACCCTTTCTCATTGTAATCCTCCTTTTCATATAGGCTATAAACCAATGATATATCGTAACCAACAACCGTAAAGTTACAAAAATAGCACAAATGCCCCGTCCCCATGTGCTATTTTTAATCGCCTTGTTTCTATCCCCGGGATTGTCCCAACCATTTCTCGCTCATAACCGTTATAAAAGAAATAAGAGATCGAAATGGACAGATTTAAAGATAAAGTGGTGATCGTCACCGGCGCAGCTTCGGGAA
>OGGB01001034.1_pt1 | contig 21003 bp, 15 predicted proteins | sample 1571111 | NCBI WGS metagenome assembly OGGB01 (sample SAMEA2582067, study PRJEB24529) | metagenome | biome: Human gut stool | place: China | collected 2011
GGTGGCTGCTTATGACTTTACCGATATTTCGGGGGTGGAAGTTCCCGATATCTCAGGTCACGGACATACGGGTACATTGGTGAATTTCCCCAATTACAGTACGCTTTATACCGTGACAATCGCTGCTCCCGACCCCGAACAAGGGACATTGAAAGTGATGAACGGTTCCACCGAAGTGGTTAGCGGAACCGGAATACCCGAAAATACGAGGTTGACTGTCGTGGCAGAACCTGCCGACGGATACCAGCTGAAAGAAATTCGGGTGAACGATGTGGCATTGGAAAGAAACGTGAACATTTTTACGCTGACACAAGAGACTACGGTTACCGCCGAATTCGAAGAGGCCGTACCGGCATACTGCACGTACGAAGGGAACTCGTCACATGACCAGCGGTATGTCCGCAGTATCACTATGAACGGGGGAACTTCTCCTTTCTCGGTATCGGTATATTCCACGACAAGACAAGCGGTTTATGTAGACAAGACCGACAATGTGTTCGAAGCATATGCCGGAGAGGAGATACAGCCTGTCGTTAATTGGGCGGGAGAATGGATGCATGGCTACCTCTACATCGACTACGACAAGGATTACACGTTCTCTTATACTTTGGGGAGCGACGACTATCCCACGGCCGACGGTGAGCTGGTCTCCTATACGTTTTATAGCCCGAGTGACTCTCAGTGGGGTAAGAACAGCAAGGGCGAAACTACGGAGAATAACAGCAGACTGGACGATGTTCCCTCCTTCACATTGCCCGAGAGCCTTGCTCCCGGCGAATACCGCGTGCGTTTGAAAATAGACTGGTGTCACTTGGATCCTTGTGGGCATCCCGATGAAATCGCCAATACCCTTACCGGCAACGGCGGCAACATCGTCGATTTCACGTTGCGGATCGTGGAACGTCCGGCCACCTATACCGTGACCTTGCCGGAGACGGTAGAGAACGGTACGCTGACCGTGATGAACGGCAGCGTGGCCCTTGTGCCCGGAGCAAACACGGTGGAAGAAAATTCGGAATTGACCATTACCGCCACCCCGAACAAGGGTTATAACTTGGCCAGCCTCACAGTTAATGGCGAGGATATCACGAGCGGCGAGACCCATACGGTAACGGGTGCGACGGAGATAAGCGTCACGTTCGAGGCCAAGCCCACCCACACGGTAACGTATAGCGTGGTAGAGGGCGAGGGCAGTATAATACTGACGAGCGCCGACGGCACACAAAGTTACGAGAGCGGCGAGCCCATCGAGGCCGGAACATCGTTCAAGATTACGTTCGATCCTGCTGAGGATTACAAGGTAGGTAGAGTGATGTACGGCCCGAGTCAATTCGGAGCTATCATGGAGTTGACTTTGGCCTCCGACAACAGTTACACGATGCCGGCCGAACAGTTCGTGGGCAATTACACGTTCGAGGCTTATTTCGTATACGATCCGGAAACCGGCATAGCAGAGAACGATCGAGAGGCGATATCTGCCCGCTACGTGAGTGGCGTTCTCCATGTGGAGGGTGTGACGGACGGCGAGTTTGAAGTCAATATTTATAACCTCACGGGAAAACTGGTGAGAACGGCGACAGAGACAACAGTGGACGTGGCCGATTTGGCAAAGGGTTGCTATCTTGTCAGGGTAACGACCGCAGAAGCCGAGAAAGTAGTGAAATTCATTAAGAAATGAGACACAGGGAACGATGCCCTCATAAACAAAGGTCGGCGGGGAAACTCCCCGCCGACCTTTGTTATTTTTTCACGATGTTCTGCTTGTTTTGTTCTTCGGGGCATCGCTCTCTATTTCATTGCCCCGTGTAATGCAGGGGCTTCGAAAGGTGTTGTGAAATGTTACTTTGAATATTTTACCCTCTTCCCTTGCTGTGCCCCGTAATGCTACGGGGCACAGCAAAATATAGGGGAATACATTTATTGAATTTACTGCCGATAAGAATGAATGTAGGGCTTTCTATATGGCATCGTATGACTTTGTACCGTTTTTATAAACAACGGCGCCACGGACACCTATTGCACAGCCTTCCGATTCCTCTCTCTTTTCTCCTTTGACTACTATGTTAATGGTGTGTTTCCCTTCTTCCAAGTTCAAGATGTGGAAGATGTTTATGTTGCGGTGTTCTTGTTTGGCATAGTAGTAAAAGCAGTCTATCGTGCGTTTGAATATACCATCGACATATACGTCGGCTTTGCCTCCGTTTTTAACCCACCAGCCTTCGATAGAAGCCCCTGTTCCTTCGAAAGTGAACATTATTTCATCGCCGGCTTGTTCGCTGTATTTCACATAACCGTTTTCGGCATCCTGCCAATTCCCTTTCAAAGTCCAACAACTGTCTTTGTCGGCATCGACGATGGCTGCGCGTTTGCTGTATACCAAGTTGGGGAATGCATCTTCCATAGGAAGGGCAACCGGTTCTTGCAGTACGATGGAGTAACTGTCTTCGGTTACTTTACCGCCATTTTCCACAATGATTTTTTCGGCATAATCCGCAGTGCGTTCCACCGCTTTGTTGAAAGAGTAGTTGGTGTGAACGAACGGTTTGTCTCCGATTTTTTCGATGGCTTCTCTATACTCTTGGGGGAATGCGCTGAATCCTTTGATGATACCCAAAACAGCCAAAGCGTTGGACGGGTTGCAGTCGGAGTCTTGTCCGCAGCGGGTGGATATTTCCAATGTCTTGTTTATATCTCCTTCTCCATAGAGCAATCCTATAACGATGTAGGCTCCGTTCAGTTTGGCATCGATATTGTATTTCGTGCCGGGGTTGCAAATGTTCGCGCGAGCCCACTTGTCTTCTAACATTTGCCAGCACTTAGTCCAGTCATCGGGGTTTTCTTGGTGAAAAGCGATGACATCTTCAATGATTCTGCGATAGCCGCTTTCGGCCGGTAAAGAGAGCAATGCTTTTTCGATGACAGACCGGATATCGTTCTGCAAATAGGCTTCGCTATACAGCGAGGCTACGAATGCACCGCCATACACACCGTCGCCGTAGTTCATGATATGACCCATATAATCGGCCATTTTGTTGGCTGTCTGCGGCATACCGGGACACATGAACCCGATATAGTCGGCTTCGATTTGAAAGTCTATGTCATCGGCATGGAGGTTGAATTCGGGCTGTCCCGATTGGGGCGGAAATATGCTGTCGAAATAATTTTTGCGGGTCTGTACATTGGCGTGCCACAGTCTGAACCCGGCTGTTGCCAAAGCCTCTTGGTATTTTTTTTGTTCGGCTTGCATACCGTGTTTGTCCATTACGTCCATCAAAGTTAGCTGTACATACAAGTCGTCTTCCCACAAAGCATCTTTTACTCGGACGGGAGTCCAATGGATAGAATCTTCATACATCTTGCCCAATGCTTTGAATTCGGTAGGGAGTCCGTAGGATACTCCTATCATTTTACCTGCCCACCCACCGGCGATTTTGTCTTTCAGAGTGTCTTTGCTGATCGTGACTTGTTGGCTGCACGCCATTAGGAAAAGAGGCATGAGTAACCCCAATCCTTTTTTCATGGTATTCTTCATAAATTAAAAATGTTAATAGCTTTCGGTAAAGGGACAGAAGGGTTTGTTAAAAGGATAGTCAAGATTGAAATATATATCATTTTTTAACTTTTTATATGATAGGTAGCCTCTTTTATGTGAAAATTTTTATGCGCCTTTCTACTTCGGATAGGGCTTGTTCATAGTCCGGTGAATAGAATTTCAGTATTTTATAGATACGCAGAGCCTCTTGATAGAAAGCCATAGCATTTTCAAGGTGTCCTTCTTCCTTGATTATATCGGCGAAATTCCTGCAACATTCTGCTTTTACCCGATAGGTGTCTTCGGTAAATCCTCCGACGAGGTATTTTTCGCAGATGTCTATTGCATCGATATATAACTCTTTCGCTTTCTGCAAGTCTCCCTTGTCAGTATAGCATTTTGCGGCTTCCAGATAGTCCGATGCCGTTTTAAAACGATGGGCGTTTTTCTTGGCGATTCTTATGTCTTCTATCGTTCGAGCTTCGTCTGTCTCATTGCTTTCTTCACACTCGCCGTCTTTGTCATCGTTGTAATCCTCCTCCTCATCTTCTTCGATAGCTCCGAATTTCAAAGCGATGTCGTAGTACTTTCTCGCCTTTCGGGCTTTTCCGGTATCTGCGAATGTTTCCGAAAGGCATAGCGCTACCGAACCTAATTCTTCGCCGCATTCTCCTGTTTTCCGGTAGATGGCGTTTAGTAATTCGTAGGCTTCGAGATAGAGCGTAATGGCTGTGTCGTATTCTTCGCATACATAAAGTACGATACCGAGTTTCTTCAATACGACTGCCATTTTGTCGATATGCAGGGGAACCGGGCAGGCATTTATTTCTCGATAAAGTTTCAACGATTTTTCGAAACATTCGCGGGCGGGTTCGGCTGCTTCCAGATTGCAATGGGTTTCGCCCAGACTGCAATAGGCTTCCGCTAAGTCGGCTCGATTGTCGTGCCCGTCGTTACAGAGAGATTCGTAAATCGATATACACTCTTCGTATAGCTCACTTGCTCGGTCATACTCTTCGTTTGCGCTGGAAATTAGTGCCATACAGTTGGTTATGTGGGCCGTCTCTTCTCGATAGTCGGAGTCTGGGGCATGCAGTTCCCTGAACATCGATAGTGCTTTTTTATAAGAAGGCACGGCTTGGGGTTTTTCCCAAAGCATATAGAGATCGCCCATGCGGCTCCATGTTCGTGCCATGTCGTAGCTCGTTTCGTTGTCGGTGAGCCTGCTGTATATGCTCAATGCTTGTTTGAACAGGGATTCGGCCCGGTCGTATTCCTCGGAGTCGAGGCGAGTATCTGCCCATGCATAAATCGAATCGGCGATGGATATTTTTAGATGTCCGCTTTTTTCGGCGGCTTTTGTATATAGCGTTACCGCTTTCTCGAACATCTCGCCGGCCCGGTCGTTTTCTCCCATATCGACCAGCAAATCTCCGAAGTCCCGGCAGACTTTGGCATGGTCGGCGGTGAAGGAGTATGGGGCTTGTGCGTGTTGCCTTTCGCGAATATCCAGTGCCTCTTTGAGGAACTTTTCCGCGTCGTCGTATTTCTCCTCGTGGCGGCAGATGACACCCAAGTTTTGGAGAACGGTGGCGATTGGGTGGTCGTAGACCGGTTCTTTCGTTTGCAATCGTCTGAATATGTCCAATGCTTGGCGGAATCCCTTCCTTGCCTCTTCGTTTTTGCCGAGCACATAGTTCAGCCCGCTCATTTCCATCTTTGCCGTGGCCAAGTCGGCACTATGAGCCAATGGCATGCGGGAGGCGAGATTCGCAGCCAATTGTAGGGATTTTTGCAAGGATTCTTCCGCCTTGTCGAGTTGGTCGAGCCGTGTATAAATCGAGCCTTCCCGATTTAAAATCGAGTACAGTTTGTACTCGTATATTCTCGGAAACTCTTTGTCCAACTCATCGAGTATGGCGTGCGCTTGGGCTATGTATAGCAGGGCTTCTTGGGAGTGGTCCGAAAATTGCAATGCCGTAGCCATATTGCAATAAATGTCGGCCAGAGCCGATCGGGAATCGGGGTCGTTGTCTTTGGCGAGGAGCTCGAATCGTATGCGTGCAGCCTCGTTGAACTCCGATAAGGCTTTGTTATATTCGTCCCGGTCGGAGTAAAGTGTTCCGAGGTTATTTTTGAGACGGGCTATATCGTCGTCATATATACCCGGTTCTTCCCGGTCGAGCCAATCATAAATATCTATGGCTTTCAAGTATTTGGATAGGCAGTGGTCGAAATCGCCCTTATCGCTGTAAAGTACGGCCATATTGTTTAATACGCCGGCGTAACCGTAGGCATACTTCTGAGGTGCTTTGCGATATAAACGTTCGTATATGCCCGACAGCCGTTCCCATGTTTCGAGGGCTTTTGTTTGTTGACCTGCATCTGCAAGCAGTACGGCATAGTCGAACAGGTATTCTGCCAATGTTTCTTCGGGCAGTCGTCCCGAAACAAGGTCTATCGCCGTCGACATGAGTTTTACCGCTTGTCGGTATCTCGATTCGTCGGCTATTCCACTGACGACGATACGAGCTTTAAGCATGTATTCTCCCGCACATCGTTCTATGTTTCGGGCAAGTTCGGCGGTTGGCTGCGCCGCAGTATCGAATTTCAATTTTGCGTTCGTGGCATCGGCTTCCATATCGTCTTCTTTGAGAACGGCTTCCGCTTTGTCGATCTCTCCTTTTTCAAACAGTTCGGCGGCTGTTCTCATACGGGGGCTGCATTCACCGCCCTGCATGCGGGCGATAGACATTGCCGTGTCTACGAGTGCCTTTTCTTGTCGCTCTATCTGTTCGGTTACACTCTCGCGTTCTTCCCTCAGATTAGCGAGCTCCTCGTCGGTCATACGGGAACGTTGCCCGAAGAATCCTCTCCGGCCGCCGGACTCGGCATTACCGATTTCCCGATCGAGTTGTTCCTTCCGTGATTACAGTTCTCTGTGCGTGGCATTCTCCGAGGTAAAAGGCACATTGTTCAAGTCGGCGATCGTACTGTCTCCTATTTTCACCTGCGACTCTTTTACCTCCACCTTTATCGGGGTGGTGGCCTCTACCATTTGCAATTGTAGGACAAAATGCAGTTGCATGGTGTCGAAGTTGCTGTATCGACACCAATAGTGCCCCAGCTCTTCGAGCATGAGTCGTTTGAACTCTGCCAGTTCCCTACTTTCGCTTTCGCCTGCTTCGAGGTCTTTTATATAGGTGTATATCTTGGGAGAAGCTTGCTCGTCGAACGCTTTTCGGGCGATGTTGAACTCCTCGATGGTAAATTTTCCCGCTTTTTTATGGAATAGCGCCAGAAACATGTCGCTCGCTCTCACTCGTTCGTTGTATTCGTCTTGCTTGCGCATGCCGTTATAGGCGGCGTCATAGTCCTCCCATTCGAATAATTCGATGCGTATGCCTCGTTTCTCATAAATATTGTCCAGTTTTCTAATGAAGTTCCCGAAACGATAACGATCGGCCTCTAACTCCTCGGAGGAGGCGAGAAAAATTTTAATGACTCGGTTTGTTTTCATGGTTCGATTTATCTTGATACAGTCGATAAGCGTTCGATCGCTTGTATATGTTCAGTCCCGTATGTAGTTCGTAATTACAAATATAGTTGAATTTTATTAAAAAAACAAGGCGTTATGCGATTAAATTTGCTCAGTCGATAATTAGTGGGATATCGGATCAATAAGAAATCAGAGGAGACTGTCTTTTCATACCTCTAATCCCTTTTCTCAGAAACGATTGTTTCTTTTGTGTCTCTTCTATGTTGCGAAGCAACATAGAAGAGAAGGGAGATACCCACAAAGCGCCGGAGGAAATAAGGTTCGGAGCAGCACTTTTAATCCTCTCCCCCTGCTCATCGCAGATGAGATAGGGGGAGTGCCCATAGGGCGAGGGGGTTAAATATCTGATATGAACAGATTGATGAGATGTCGTTTTCAACCTTTCCGCCACTTCGTGTCATCTCCCCTGGCTAGCGCCATACCCCGCAATGCTACGGGACACGGCAAGGGAGAAGGGGGGTAGTTTCAATTTGCTGCATAGCAAATTAATTTGTAGAGGTTGATAAGCAATGTGCCGCACCCTTCCTTTGGGATTCTGATATAGTTACATTCCGGCACTGTAAACGATAGTGAGAAATGGAATACCCTCCTCCCCTGTGTTTTGCAACGCAAAATATAGGGGAGGTGACACGAAGTGGCGGAGGGGTTGATTTTTATCAAAAGCTATTCAGCTACTTTTTTACCGTTCACCGAGGAGATAGGAATGTGCTTGTCGACAAGAAATACATCGCTGAAATTCATTTCTGCCCCATGAATTTTCTACGAAATCATTGAATTTGCCGTTGGCACGATTTACGAATGACAAAGGTCGTTTCCAACATTGGAAACGACCTTTGTCTCTGTATGAGGAATCGTAATTTTATTTGAGGACTCCCAGATTTTTCCCCACTTTAATGAATGCCTTGATACAAGCGTCGAGTTCTTCCTTCTTGTGAGCGGCCGAAAGTTGTACCCGTATGCGGGCTTGGCCCTGCGGAACGACAGGATAATAGAACCCCGTTACATAAATGCCTTCGTCGAGCATTTGTGCGGCGAACGATTGCGATAGTTTGGCATCATACAGCATGACTGCACAAATGGCCGATTGGGTAGGCTTGATGTCGAAGCCTGCTGCGAGCATCTTGTCTCGAAAATAGGTGACATTCTCCATTAAGCGGGTATGGAGTTCGTCGCTTTCGTCGAGCATTTTGAATACTTCTATCCCTGCTCCTACTACGGCGGGAGGGAGCGAGTTGGAGAAAAGGTAGGGTCTCGACCGCTGACGCAACATGTCGATAATCTCTTTGCGTCCGGTAGTGAATCCGCCGATAGCACCTCCGAAAGCTTTTCCCAATGTCCCGGTGTGAATGTCGATACGCCCGTACAGGTTGTACAGTTCGCTTACTCCTCTTCCTTTGGGGCCTACGACTCCTGCCGAGTGACATTCGTCGACCATGACCAAAGCATTGTATTTTTCGGCCAAGTCGCAAATCTTGTCCATCGGAGCCACATTACCGTCCATCGAGAATACTCCGTCGGTGACGATGATACGGAATCGTTGAGCCTGTGCTTCCAGCAAGCACCGTTCGAGCTCTTCCATGTCGGCATTGGCGTAGCGATAACGTTTGGCTTTGCAAAGGCGTACACCGTCTATGATCGATGCATGGTTGAGCGCATCCGAGATGATGGCATCCTCTTCGGTGAATAAGGGTTCGAATACGCCTCCGTTGGCATCGAAACAAGCTGCATAGAGAATCGTGTCCTCGGTATGGAAATAGCGGGCAATCGCTTTTTCAAGCTCGCGGTGCAGGTCTTGCGCCCCGCAAATGAACCGTACCGACGACATGCCGAATCCGTGGGAATCCATCGCCTTTTTCGCGGCGGAGATGAGCCGGGGATTATCGGATAGTCCGAGATAATTGTTGGCACAGAAATTCAACACTTTTCCGCTACGTTCGGCTATTCGAATGGCAGAACTTTGCGGCGTGATAATCGTACGCTCTACTTTATACAGTCCGTTTGCTTTTATCTCGGCAAGCTGCTTTGCCAGATGATCTTTCATTTGTGTGAACATAGGCGTTTATTTAAGGAGTTTCTTTTTCAAGTGGTCGATCATGTCTATCGACATCGATTCGAGGTCGTAGTCGGGTTTCCAGTCCCATTCGGCACGGGCGCACGAATCGTCGAGCATATCGGGCCACGAATCGGCTATTTGTTGCCGCACGGGGTCGATACGGTATTCGGCTACGAAATCGGGATAGAATTTCTTGATTTCGTTGTAGATAATTTCGGGATCGAAGCTCATCGATGCGATGTTGAACGAGTTGCGGTGTTTCAGTCTGGACGGGTCGGCCTCCATCAGCATCACCATCGCTTTCAGGGCATCGGGCATGTACATCATATCCATGAATGTCCCCGCCTTGACCGGAATCTCGAACTTCTCGCCCTTGACGGCGGCGTAGTATATTTCTACGGCATAGTCGGTCGTACCGCCTCCCGGCAATGTCTCGTACGAAATGAGTCCCGGAAACCTTACCGACCGGGTATCTACTCCATAGCGATAGAAATAATAATCACTCAGCAATTCGCACGATACCTTGCTCACTCCGTAGATGGTACGCGGCCGTTGTATGGTTTCTTGCGGAGTCTTCATTTTGGGCGACGAGTCGCCGAATGCGCCTATGGAACTGGGGGTAAAGAGCGAGCACCCTTTTTCTCTCGATATTTCGAGAAGGTTGAGTACTCCTCCTATCTGGATATTCCATGCCAATAACGGACGCTTTTCGGCTTGTGCCGATAATATGGCTGCTAAGTTGTATATCGAGTCGATTTTATATTTGTCGATGATGGTTGCGATTTGTTGGGCATTGGTTACATCGGCGATTTCCAAAGGACCGCCGTTTTTCAACTCATCGCTTAGAGGCACGCCCTCGATATATCCCGCTACGACGTTGTCGTTGCCATACTCTTTGCGGAGTTTTGTCATTAATGCCGAACCGATTTGCCCGGTCGCTCCGATTACAAGAATTTTTTTCATTGTCTTTTTGTTTCCTTTTTAGATAATCGGGTTGATGTGTGTTTAATGGATCGTTAAGGTTGTTTTTGTTTCGGGGAAAGCTGTATATAGTGAACAAAATCTTGCGATTGAGCTCTGCTACGACCGCCCTTCACATACTGTGCAAATATATATATTTTTTGTCCCGATTGTTATGGAGAAACGGTTTAATTTTTCCCTTTTTAAAGTTCTATTTTTTCAACGTATATATGGACCCTTTCAGGACTCCGTGAATTTCGACGAAACTCTGTTGCCGCAGATAGAGCAAATCTTTTTTTATCGTGTTGATGGACACGGGTTTGAGGGCTTGCGCGATGTCGCTTACTTTTACCGGGCCTTCGTCTTCCATGAAAGACAATATCCGTTTTTGCCGGGCGTTCAGATAGACAGGCGGGTTACCTGGTTCGGCAGAGCGTGACGTTATATTCTTGTTTCGTAGGGGGATATCCGTAGAATCGAGTGAGGGTGTCGTCTCGGTTAATGGGGCGGGGACGAGGTTTCGTATGGATTGAAGCCATATATCGCACAAGAATAGAATCCATGCCGAAATATCCTCGCGAGATGAGTAGCGGTTTTGCTGACCTTCTTTCAAGGTTCCGTAATATTCTGTCCGACGTTTCTCGATGAGATTATCGATAGACTCGAATTTGGCCCATTCGTATCCGTTTTGCAGCAACAGCAAGGTGGAAAGAATGCGCGATAGTTCTCCTTTGCCTTCCCGGAACGGGTGTATGGAAATGAATTCGTAGGCAAAAGCTGCGATGACCACGAGTGCGTGATGTTCGTGTTTACTTAATTCGTCGTTGGTCCATTTGACCAAATCCCGTATTTCGTTATTGACCGATACCGCTTGGTTACGGCTGAATAGAGTAGGTGCTTTGTAGTCGAGGAAATTGACGACGCTGGGTTTGCCGTCCGGTTCATCGTTCGAATGTATTTTCCCGTTGGGAAACAGGGCCGCATGTATCGTGACGATAGTGTCTTCGAGAAGCGGATAGTTGTGAGGGTGGGTATAAAGTGCTTTCAGTACGGTATCGTATCCCGTAATCAGGCTCTGTTTTTTGTCATTGGTAGCTTTTTGTCTCGCTATTATCTTTTGGATTTGCAAAGCCGTGTAAGGTATGTTTTCGAGGGAGAGCGAAGCCGCAATAGTCGTTTCTATATTCTTTTGTATCGCTTCGGAGTCCGATTCTCCTGATTTTTGAATCCCCGTCCATCTTTTTGATAGAGTATCTATTTCATATAGAGTTTTTTGCAGGTTTTCTTTTTCTGGATTATTCAACTTGATTTTTTGAATGATATTCATAATATATCTATATTTTATGCAAATATAGTAGGATCGAGAGGAGAAAGCAAGACTCAGTCGATAATTAGTGGGAATTGTCCTTTTATGCCTTTACCCCCTCCATCAAAAATTATATAATCTTTTCAACCCCCTCGCCCTGTGGGCACTTTCCCTATTACAGTGCGATACCCCGTAATGCTACGGGAAGCGGCAGGGAGAGAGGGGAGTACTCAATTTTGTTCCTGCTGTTGGTATTGCTCTTTCTCCCCTGTGTTTTGCTCCGCAAAATATAGGGGAGAGACCGAAGGAACGGTAGTTTCTGAGGAGAGGGGTTAGAAAGGTTGTTCGATTGTATTGTTTAACCCCTCCGTCACTGCGTGCCACCTCCCCTATATGGCTTCGCCACACCCCGCAATGCTACGGGGCACGGCAGAGGAGGAGTGTAAAGTAACACTCTATTCATTTGCGATGAGCAGAGGGAGGGGCTATTTTACCCCTCTTCTCTATATAGCTAACGCAGCTCCCCGTAGCATTACGGGGTGTTCCCGTAAGGGAATAGAGAGGGAGAGCCTTCTGGGTGAAGGCGTTAATCCTTACAGCTAAGAATTTTATGAAATCTTTTCAACCTCTCCGAAGAGATTTGGAATGTGGTTGTCGATAAGAAGTTCAGCACTAAAATTCAGGTTTATCCCTCACGGATTTTTACTGAATCGAACCCAGATGAAAATTTCGTTTCTGCAATATAAAAGAAAAGCCGACCAACAATTTGGCAGGCTTTTCGTATGGTGATAGAATTTACATCTGAATATTCAAGTAGTCGGAAGTTTGCGCCAGCGCGTTTATCATTTTCTCTTCTTGGACGAGTATGAGCTTCTCTTTGTCTTGGAGGAAGAACGGTCTCGTCTGGACCGGCTTTCCGAATGGTCCCTTCGGGAATTCCCGTAACGTTTTTCGTTCGTTCTGCGTCCTCCTTCTTCTTTGCCTTTTCTTTTTCCTTTCGGTGCGCTGTAATCTTTATCGGTCGCCAACTCGGCATATATGCGATGTCCGTAGAATTCGTTGCCTTTCAGTGCTCCGACGACTTTTTGGGCGCTGCTTTTTTCCACATCGAAAAGCGAGTAGGAAGACAGCAGGTCTATACGTCCTATGTTTACACGCCCCGGAACGAGGGAGTTGACCATTTCGATGAGGTTGGGCGGGAAAAATCCGTGAGCCTTTCCCAAGTTGATATATATACGTTCGAATCCGGCTTCGGCGGTGCGAATGTCTTTTTTACGTCCGTTACGTCCTTCCTTCGCAAAATTACCCTCTTTGGGTTTGCGAGTATTTTCGTCGGGGATATCCAAATCGGGGGTGTCGCGGTAATAATCAATGAGCCGGTTAAATTCGAGCGATACGATTCGCTTGATGAGGTCTTGTTCGGTGAGCCACCCCAGTTTTCGGGAGATGTTCGGCAGGTATTTGGCGATCTCTTCTTCGTTTACCTTTACTTTTTCGATACGGTCGGCGAGGTTGAAGAGCTGTTTTTCGCAGATTTGTTCTCCGGTGGGAACCATTCCCCGTTCGAATTTTTTGCCGATAATCTTTTCAATGGCACGCATTTTCCCTTTTTCACGGCTGTGCACGATGGCGACCGAAACACCCGATTTCCCGGCTCTGCCGGTACGTCCGCTGCGGTGCGTGTAAGTCTCTATGTCGTCGGGCAATCCGTAGTTGATGACGTGGGTCAAGTCGGTAACGTCGAGTCCGCGGGCGGCAACGTCGGTGGCGACGAGCAATTGCAGGTTTCTCAATCTGAATTTTTGCATGACGGCATCCCTCTGGGCTTGTGACAACTCTCCGTGGAGGGAGTCGGCATTGTATCCGTCGGCGATAAGCTGGTCGGCGATTTCTTGTGTTTCCCGGCGGGTACGGCAGAATATGATTCCGTATATACTTGGGTAATAGTCGGCGATTCTTTTGAGTGCCGGATATTTGTCTTTGGCATGTACCATGTAGTACACGTGTCGTACGTTTTCGGCTCCTTCGTTTCGGCTTCCCACGACTACCTCTTTCGGTTCGTGCATATAGGTACGCGCGATCTGCTCGATTTCTTTGGGCATGGTGGCCGAAAAGAGCAGCATTTTACGCTCTTGGGGTACTTTGGAAAGAATTGCGTTGATGCTGTCGAGGAAACCCATGTTGAGCATTTCGTCGGCTTCGTCCATGATTACGGTCGAAACATGGTCGAGTTGTACCGTGCGACGTTCGATCAGGTCGACGAGCCGTCCCGGTGTGGCGACTATGATGTGTACGCCTTTTTTCAGTGTTTTTATTTGACTCTCGATACTCGAACCTCCATATACGGGCAATATGCGCAATCCGCTGACATATTGCGAATAATCGGTCAGGTCGCTGGCTATTTGCAAACAAAGTTCCCGTGTGGGCGATAAAATGAGCGCTTGCGGTTTACACAGAGATAAATCGATGCGCTGGATAACGGGCAGCCCGAACGCGGCAGTTTTTCCTGTGCCGGTTTGGGCCAGTGCTACTAAGTCGGTTTCTTCGTTAAGTAGATGAGGGATTACCTGCTCCTGCACGGGCATAGGATTCTCGTATCCCAACTCGGTGATCGCTTTCAGTATCTCGTCGCAGATACCTAATTCTTGAAATGTTTTCATTTATAATGTTGTAATTTTTTGCTTTATCGCATGGGCACAAGGCCTTTTTCGTCCTCAATGGGGCTAAGGGGAGAGGGTGAATAAAAACTTGTCGTACGTTAAAGTTTTGTTTGTGCCGGCAAAGGTACGATAAAAATCGGAATATATTCGATTTGAGTACAATATACTGCTTGAAAAAACAGAATAATTTCGGATTGGTCGATATTTAGTAATTTTTCTCCTTTCATACCTCTAACTCCTCTCCTCTATACTATTTACACAATTCCCCGTAATACTAGGGTATGGCAGGGGAGAAGAGGTTAAATGTACAATATCGTCTTTTGGAATCACCTAACTAATACCTTAACCCCTCCGTCACTTCGTGCCACCTCCCCTATGTTTTGCATAGCAAAACACAGAGGAGGAGTTTTAAAATATCTTCGATAGTGAAAATTGAAATACCCCGTAAAGCTACGGGGCACAAAGTGACGGAGGAATTAAATTTTTCAAGAATCTATTCGGCGGCTTTAATCATTCACCAAGAAGACAGAAATGCACTTATCAACAAGAGATTTATCGCTAACATTCAAGTTTAATTTCTCTGATCTTCTACGGAACCATGATTCCTGATTGTTCGTTGATGAAGAAGTATAATACAAACCGGGCAGATTTTTCGAATCGCCCGGTTTCATATTGTGACTTATGTTTATATGCTTCTTGGAATTGTTCTTAAAGACCGTTCGAAGATCAGTGTAGCAGAAGATGTTTTAACTGCCTTTTCTTTTCGGGTGTAAGTCCCAATTCTTCTTCCAAATAGTTATTGATAGACCCGTGTTGTTGACGGATATAGTCGCGGGCGTAGGATAGGAATCGGCTGTCGGCCGATTGTATCAACGATAAGGCTTCTTGTGTTTCGTCGCAACAGTTTTTAGGATCGAACGAGGTTCTTCGTTTGTCGAAATAACGGTTGGAGAGCAGATAGTCGTTCATGATAACGTCTTCGGGTATATCCAAAGCGCTGAGTAAAAGCGATACGGCGAATCCGGTATAGTCTTTTCCGTTTATACAGCTGAGAACGATGGGGTAATTATCTTCTACCAGCAACTGGTTGAACATTGATTTGAAGGCTCTTTTCGAACCGGAAACCATCGCGACGTATAGATCTTGCATGAACAGGTTGGCATCTCCTCGTCTCAGTTCCTCTTTTTCGAGTCGGGGTAATAAATTTTGTCTGTAATGAAGGGAGCCCGGCAGATTGATTACATTATCGAAGCCTAGTTCGGGACTCGTTTTGATGATGTCTTCGCTATCCCGAAAATCGATTAATGTTTTTATCCCCATGTTTTTTATCCGGCTGATGCTGTTTGCCGTCAAAGAGTTAAATTCGCCCGATCGAAAAATTTTTCCCCATCGTATTTGTTTGCCGTTTTTGGTTTCATATCCGCCTAAATCCCGGAAGTTTTCGATATATTTCAATCGTTCGGCACGTGGCCCTACGATACGGTCGTATCGGTCGTTAAACCGAAGAAGAAAGTAATAACGATATGTTTGCAGACTATCCGGGACAACGGTGTAACCTGTCTGAATGCTTGCTGTTGCGACAGGTTCCTTTGCTGTATCGAAATGCTCGGGGTCGGTCGATCGGTAAACTTGAACTTCTCCTTCGATCCTCGGCGTGGTTTCCCATTTTAACAAGTAGTTGTTTTGCAAGTCGATTTCACACGCCACATCAATGTCTGGGCTGTGCGTAGAGCAAGCGCCCAATGCGAGGAGCAAAGAACAAAGTTGTAGGTAACGCATATCGTTCGGTGATGAAATTTTATTGCAAATATAAGACAATGCGATAGTTAGCCGTACCGAGGTTTGTTTTATTTTAGAATATTTATAGGGCGTTTGGATTACTCCGGGGTAATATAATTCGCAGCGAACTCCGGTGTTATGTAGTTGTCCATACTGCAACAGACGGTCGCGGCGAACTCCATTCCGTATCGTACGATCGGTTCCCATTCTTCGGGAGTAAGACTGTATAGCTTATCGAGCGTAATGTCGTGTTTGAGCAGTCCGAACAGAACTCCTGCATTAAAAGAATCGCCTGCGCCGATCGTACTGACAGGTGTTACAGGGGTTGTCGCAAAATGTTTGTCGCCTTTTTCACAAAATAGCTTCACTCCTTTACTACCTAACGTACAGATGAAGTTCGGGCAGTAGAATTTGATATGATCCGTATATATTTTTTGAGGGTCTGTGACGTGGAACAGATTGTTGAAGTCATCTGCCGAACCTTTCACCACGTCGGCATATTCGAGATTTTCGAGTACCGATGGCATGAGTTTCACAGCTTCATGGGCATGGGCATCGCGAAAGTTAGGATCGTAATAGATGATTGCTTTTCTCTCTTTGGCAAATTCCACCAGCTCGCATACCTTTTTCCGAAGTGCCGGATTCAAGGCGAAATAAGACCCGAATATGATAATGTCGTCTTTTTCAATGCGAGGCCACACGAAGTTGAGTCTTTCTTCGGGAAACTGGTTGTAGAACATGTATCGGGCTTCGTTATTCTCGTCGAGGAAAGCCAGAGAGATGGGTGTTTTCCCTTCGCAAAAAATATCCAGATTCTCGGTACAAACGCCATTTTTTTTCATGAAGTCGATGATGATGTCACCGACCGTGTCTTTCCCGATTTCGCTGATGAATGTGGCCGGTACACCTAATCTCCCCAGCGAAATGAGTGTATTGAACGTGGAACCTCCCGGAACGGCGTGAGAGGGTTGGTTGTTCCTGAAAATAATGTCGAGAATAGTTTCTCCTATGCCTATGATTTTACGCATGTCCTCGTGGTTTATTTATTCTGACTTTGTTCTCTGGAACGGGTTCCCAAGTATCCTCCGTGGTGGCGCAGGGCATATTGATGGGCGTCGAAATGAGTCGCCTCCATAGCTCCTACGACCAGAATATCGCCGATAACCGTCATAAGCGTGGTCGAGGTCGTCGGTGTCAGCCCGAGTGGGCATACTTCTCCCGGGGCTCCGGTAAAAAGGCATACGTCGGCACGTTGGGCGAGTTCGCTTCGGTTGTTCCCGGTAATGACGATGAATTTCAATTCGGGCATCAGGTTCGAAGCCAGTTGAAGAAGTTCGAGTATTTCGCGAGTTTTCCCCGAGTTGGAGATGACCAGCATCAAATCGTTTTTTTGCAATATGCCCAAGTCCCCGTGTTGAGCTTCGCTGGGGTGAAGAAATACGGCAGGAGTCCCGGTCGAGCAAAATGTGGTAGCGATATTCATGGCTATTTGCCCAGCTTTTCCCATTCCGCTGGTAACGAGTTTCCCTCCCTTTCGATGTACCTGCTCGACGATAAGTTCGACGGCTTTTTCAAACTGGTCTGTGACCGGTATATCCAGAATGGCCTGAGCCTCTTTTTGTAGGATTTCCTCTATTTTTTCGGTAAAATTCATATCTGTTTTAGGCTTTATCTTGTACAAAAGTAATAAAACGCGACGAAAAAGCTCGGACTACGTGCTATATTTCGTTACTTTTTCCGAAGTTCTTTCCCTTCGAACCGGCAAAGCGCCTCTTTCCATTCGTCGCTGATAGGGGCGGCACGACCGGCCGTTATATCGAATCCCACCATGACTGTGTGGCAAACGCCCTTTATTTGCCCGGTTTCGGTATTGACAATTTGCTGTAACAATTTGAAACTGCGGTTTCCTATTTCGACCGTGCAGGTTTGCACGGCGATGGGTTCACCCGGGTAGATGGGCGATAGGAAATCGGCATTGACGTTGGCGACAACGACATCGGCTTTCTTCCAGTCGATATTCTGGGCTTTCACGGTCTCGAAATAACGGGCTTTCCCCAAGTCGTAGAAAGAGAAATATACCGAGTTGTTTACATGCCCCAGCAGGTCTATGTCGTTGAAGCGGAGTTGAAGCGGAAGCGTGTGTCGAAATGCAGGAGATGTCGTTTCCATTGTCTGTTTTTTTAATCTTTATCTGAAAATAATGTTGTCGATAACCCGATGTCCGAATTCTGCGTTGATACGGGTTAGAAGTTCGTTTCGCAACATCGTCAGTTCGTTGCGAAGAACGGCAGATGATAGACGCACATAGAGCGTTCGGTTGTGTACATACATCGATTGCGTATAGGAGTTTACCGTCTCTCCGGCAATTCGGGGCCACAAGCGCATGACTTGCGTTTCGTCGAGTTTCTGCCCGAAATTTTTTTCCGAGATGAATTGGGAGATAATGTCGCCGATAGGAAGTGCATCTTGTTTTTTCATGGCGTTTTTCCCTCCAAGATTTTAACTTCTCCCCGATCGACGGAGAAAATGTTGTATTGCGACCCGATGAAATGTATGATTTCGTCCAAATACTTCCGGTTTGTGTCGGTAATGAATATTTGCCCGAAATGATCCGACGAAACCAATTTCACGATTTGTTTTACGCGCTCGGCATCGAGCTTGTCGAAAATATCGTCGAGCAACAAGATAGGCGTGGTATCGCCTTGTTCCCGCAAAAAATCGTATTGGGCCAGTTTCAAGGCGATCAGGTAAGTCTTGCATTGTCCTTGCGAGCCTATGCGTTTCATGGGATACTCGCCCAGCATCATGTCCATGTCGTCCCGATGTATGCCTCGGGAAGTATATCCCAGTATTAGGTCTTTGTGGCGGTTGGCTTTCAGTTGCGGCAGCAGTGCGCCCTCGGAAAGATGGGATTTGTAAATGAGATCGGCCGATTCGTTTTGCGATGAAATTTCGTTGTAAAACCGCCGGAATACGGGAATAAACGATTGCAGAAAACGGTCGCGGCTGTTGTGAATTTGTGCGGCTGTCGAGTCCATTTGCTCTTCCCAAATGTCATATAGCATCTCTTCGGAACACTCCTGTCTCAACAGAGCATTGCGTTGTTCCAACGCTTTGTTGTACCGTATGAGCGTGCTTAAATATTGTTTGTCGAATTGGCTGATAACCAAGTCTATGAACTTTCTTCGCTCTTCGCTTCCGCCTAAAATCAATTCGTTGTCCGACGGAGCGGCCATGACTAAGGGGGCAAACCCGATATGATCCGACAACCGGTCATATTCTTTTTTGTTCCGTTTAAACGCTTTTTTCTGTCGGCGTTTGATACCGCAATACAGTTCTTCTTCGTTCCCGTTACGCTCGTAATAACCTTGTACGACAAAAAAGTCTTCTCCGTGTCTGATGTTCTGCGAATCGGGATTGCGGGTATAACTCTTACAAAACGAAAGGTAATAGATAGCATCCAACAGATTGCTTTTTCCCATGCCGTTATTGCCTAAAAAACAATTGATGTTGGGCGAAAAACTCAGGTCCGCTTGGGCAATGTTTTTGAAATTGACTATGGATAGCCGGGAAAGAATCATGTCGGGTTATCTTTTATTTCTACAAACATACGCAAACTTTTTTATTTTTTGCGAATAATGTTCGATGGAAATGGAATGAAAGAGTCGTGGGAGTAGGGGAAATCATGCGCATAATTGGGTCTATTAGAGCTCCTCGTACAAAAAAATGAAGATGAAATTTTATTTATAAAAAGAAATAAATTACTTTTGTCACTCGATTCTGTATAATAGGAATTGTGTAGAGGATAAAAAATAATTAAAAGACAAGAAAAATATGGCAGAAAAAGAAAAAGACGAGCTTGAAAAAATGAATGAGGCTCTCTCTATGTCGGAACAGTTTGTTGAAAAGTATCAGAAACCCCTCTTGCTCGGATTGCTGGTCGTAGTGGTGATTGTCGGAGCTATATTGGGAGTACGTCATTTCTATCTGTTGCCCCGTGAGGATAAAGCTCAGGCTGCGATGTATCAGGCTGTTATGGCTTTTGAAAACGATTCTATCGATTTGGCGATTAACGGTAATGAAAAATTCGACGGTTTGTTGACGATTGTCGACCAATACGGTTCGACAGCTGCCGGTAATTTGGCAAATGCCTATTTGGGATTGGCTTATTATGAAAAAGGGGAATACGAAACGGCACAGAAATATCTTTCTGCATTCAGTGCGGACGAGACCGTGTTGTCTCCTGCCGTGACTGCCGCTATCGGGAACTGTCTGGTAGATATGGAAAAATATGCCGAGAGTGCCAAGTATTTCGAGAAAGCCGCTAAGGAATCCGACAATGCGGTTTTCAGTCCCATCTATTTGAAAAAGGCTGCCGCGGCTTATGAGAAAGTGGGTAACAACGAAGCTGCCGTGAAACTCTATCAGGAGATTAAGGACAAATATCCTACCTCCAACGATGCTCGTGGAATAGAACGTTACATCGAGCGTGCCCAAAACAAGTAATTAAGAAATTCAATCATATCGGTAAGGCCGTCTCTCATTTCGAAAGGCGGCCTTATTTCAAAAAGAGAAACCGAATATATGGCAACTGCTTATCACAATTTATCGTCTTATGACGCCGATACTATGCCCGATGCTTCGGGCATGAAAGTGGCTATCGCCGCTGCCGAATGGAATGCCGAGATTACCGATGCTCTATTGAAAGGAGCTGTCGATACCCTGCTCCGTAACGGGGTAAAGGAGGAGAATATCTATGTGGCCCGTGTGCCGGGAACTGTCGAGCTGACTTTTGCCTCGCAGCAGATGGCCGAGTTTTACCAGCCCGATGCCGTGATTGCCATCGGCTGTGTCGTGCGGGGGGATACGCCTCATTTCGATTATGTTTGTCAAAGTGTCACGCAAGGTATTACACACCTCAATACCCTGTTCGGGATACCTTTCATCTTCGGGGTGTTGACGACCGATACCATGCAACAGGCAAAAGATAGGGCCGGAGGAAAATTGGGCAATAAAGGCGACGAAGCGGCGGTGACGGCAATAAAAATGCACGATTTCGTTTGTAAATTAAAATAAGAGTGCTATCTTTGCACTCGCTTTAAGGGCAAATACCAGAGTGGCCAAATGGGGCAGACTGTAAATCTGCTGGCTTAC
>OGGB01001046.1_pt1 | contig 20809 bp, 18 predicted proteins | sample 1571111 | NCBI WGS metagenome assembly OGGB01 (sample SAMEA2582067, study PRJEB24529) | metagenome | biome: Human gut stool | place: China | collected 2011
CCTGCTCGTCCATTTTGCGGGTGCGGATCTGCACCTCAAAGGGGATGCCCTCGTGCCCGATGACGGTAGTGTGCAGGCTCTGGTAGCCGTTGGGCTTGGGGGTGGAGATATAATCTTTAAAGCGGTTGGGCAGCGGGTGGTACATATCGTGGATGAGACCAAGGGTGCTGTAGCACTCAGCCAGAGAATCCAGAATGACTCGTACCGCGTAGATATCGTAGATCTCGTCAAAGGACTTGTTCTGCATGATGGTCTTGCGGTAGATGCCGTAGATGCTCTTGACCCGGCGCTTGATGGTGGCACCCTCGATGCCGCTTTCCACCAGACGGCGCTCAATGACGCCGGACACCTTGATCAAAAACTCCTCACCGGAGCGCTCGCTGAGCATCCGGCTGATCTCGGAATAGCCCACAGGGTCCAGATAATGCAGGCTGCGATCCTCCAGCTCCTCCTTGACGTTCAAAATGCCAAGGCGGTTGGCGATGGGGGCGTACACCTCCATGGTCTCGCGGGCCTTATCGCGGCGCTTCTGCTCCGGCCATGCATCGCCGGTGCGCATATTGTGCAGCCGGTCGCACAGCTTGATGATCATCACACGCACGTCCCGGCTCATAGCCAGCAGCATCTTGCGCAGGTTCTCGGCCTGCAATTCTTCAATATTGGAGAACTGGATCTTGGTCAGCTTGGTCACGCCGTCCACCAGCAGCGCCACTTCCTCGCCAAAGGCGGCTTTCAGGTCGTCCAGCGTGGTGGGGGTATCCTCCACTACGTCATGCAGCAGGGCGGCGGCAATGCTCTCGGAGTCCATGCCCAGATCCAGCACCAGCCGGGCGACTGCCAGCGGGTGGCAGATATAGGGCTCGCCGCTGCGGCGGCACACGCCGTTATGGGCGTTATTGGCCAGCTCGTAGGCCTTTTGGATCATCTCCATATTGTAGGCTTTGCCGCTGGCCTGAATGGCCTCGCACAGCTTTTCCCACGTTACGATCTCCGGGCGCACCTCAGAGGGCAGCGCCCCCTCCGGTGCGTCTGCCAGCAGTGCCGTAGCAGCTACGGTGGCGGTCTCCTGCACCGGCTGGTGCAGATGGGTCTTGGCAGAGTAGCCGTCCTCGTCCCGTACCGGAGCCGGGGCAGTATTTTTCTTTCCCTCAGGCATTTATAGTTCCTCCAGACATTTCAGGATGGGGGCATCGCCAAGGTTCTTTTTGCCTGCTGTCGGCACCAGCTCCCAGAACTTTGCCCCGCCTTTTTCCGCTGCGGTGATCAGCCCCACCTGTTCCAAAGCGGCAACTGCCACCAGCGTTTTGCCGGTCTGCTCCTCGCCCAGCTTTGCGCACAGGGGCTGCAGATCCTCGGCGTGCCAGCGGCGGGACTGCAGCTCCCGGTACACGGCAATGATATCCGTGCGTGCGGGGGCGATCTGTTTCTTTTGTTCATCGGTCAGGGGGGTGCCCCGGCGCAGCGCCTGCACCAGTGCAGCCTGCCGTGCCAGCTCTGCGCCCAGCCCTGCCGGGTGCAGGTCGATGATGCGGCCGGAGAGCTGCGCGCCCCGGGCGGACTCGTAGACCGAAAGGTTCAGCGCTGCGTCCACCACATCGCCCAGCGCGTAGGGCAGCTGCTCGGCGGGCATCCCGAACCAGACGGCGTACAAGCAGCTATTGCCCTGCCGCAGCCGCAGGCGGCTGTGCCGCCCCTCCGATACCGGGTATACGCCGTCCACCACGGCGCTTTGCAGCAGGAACACCGGGGTGGGGTTCTCCGCCCCGTAGGGTGCCAGCTGGTCCAGATGCCGCACGCATTCCACCGTGATACGATCCAGATGGATGGCTACATCACAGGTAAGCGGCGGGGTGTGCAGCACCGGGCACTCCCGGGCAGCCCACTCGTTCAGGCGGCGGCGCAACTGGGGCAGGTTTTCTTCCCGGACGGAAAGTCCCGCCGCCATGGCGTGACCGCCGTAGCGCACCAGAAGGTCGGCACAGGAGCCGATGCAGGCGTGCAGGTTGAAGCCCTGCACACTGCGCCCGCTGCCCTTGCCCTCGCCGTGCTCGTCGATGGTGACCACGATGACCGGGCGTCCGGTGCGTTCCACCAGCCGGGACGCCACGATGCCGATGACGCCGGGATGCCAGTCCCGTCCCCACAGCAGCATGATGCGGTCATCCAGCCGCTCGGGCTGCTGTTCCAGCAGCTCTTCGGCAGCTTTGAAGATCTGCTGCTCGGTCTCCTGCCGGTGGGCATTGATCTCGTTCAGTTTGTGCGCCAGTTCCTCGGCTCTGTCCGGGTCCTCACAGAGCACCAGCTGCAAAGCGGTAACGGCGTTATCCATGCGGCCTGCCGCATTGATGCGGGGCGCGATGGCGTAGCTGATATTCTCGGCAGTGATGGGCTTGCCCGCAAGGCCGACTTCCTCTAAAAGTGCCCCAAAGCCGGGGCGGTCGGTCTGCTGCAGCTGCCGCAGCCCAGCCTTGACAAGGGTGCGGTTCTCCCCCACCAGCGGCATCACGTCCGCCACCGTGCCCACTGCGGCAAGGTCGCCGCAGTAATCCAGCATCTCCTCCGGCGGACAGCCGTCCAGCGCGGCGCAGAGCTTGAACGCTACGCCCGCACCGCACAGACCCTTGAAGGGGCTGTGGTCGTCCTCCCGGCGGGGGTCCACCACGGCCACCGCCTTGGGCAAAGTCTCCGGCGGCAGATGGTGGTCGGTAATGATCAGGTCCATGCCCAGTGAAGCCGCAAAGTCGGCTTCTTCCACGGCAGAGATGCCGTTGTCCACCGTCACGATGAGGGTGCAGCCCTTGTTGTGCATGGACTGGATGGCGTTTTTAGAAAGGCCGTAGCCGTCCCCCTCGCGGCTGGGCAGCATACACTTGACGGTCGCACCCATGCCCTTGAGGTGCTGGTACAGCAGGGCGGTGGCAGTCACGCCGTCCACATCGTAATCGCCAAAGACCGCGATGGTCTCACCATTGTCAATGGCCTGCCAGATACGCTGACAGGCGGCGTCCATATCGGTCAGCAGGGCGGGGTCGGAAAGCTCCTCCTCCCCTGCCAGTAAGGTCAGCGCTTCGGCGGGGTCGGTGATGCCCCGGGCGGCAAGGATGCCCGCCAGCAGGGCGTTTTCCTTCTGCTGCGCCGCCAGCACGGCTTTATATTTTTCGTCTGACCACGGCGTCTCGTCCATGGCCTGCTCTTCCAGCTGCGCCGCTGCCTGCTCGGCAATGGCGGCGGTCAGCTCCCGCACAGCGGTGCGGTCCAGCGGTTTTTGTTCCCAAGCGCGGTAGGTCATTCAAATTCCCTCCCGGTCAGGCCGTCGTTGGCCAGCATTCCCTGCAAAGCGGCGATCTCGGAAGAAATATCCATGGCTACGTCCGAAAGCAGATTGTTGTACAAGTTCTCATACGCCTGATTCAAGGTATGCAGGATGCCCGCGATATCCCGGCGGATGGTCTCGGCGTTTTCGCCCTGCTGCCCCTGCACATCGTTATAGGTGTGCAGCAGCTTGAGGGTGGTGGGGATATAATATTCCGCAAAGCGGCGGGTCTTGGGCTGGCTTTCCGGGTGTGCTTCCAGCCAGTCGCAGATGGCGGTAGTGGTCTTGTGCATCGCCGCCAGTTCTTCCCGCGCCTGTGCGTCCTGCATGAGCTGCTGCTCTTTTTCCAGCACGGCAGCAAAACGGCGGGCGGTATCGAGATTGAGCGGTGCATCGCCGGTTTCCGCCTTTTCCGGCTGCGGCTGTGCAGCGGCAGCGGCGGCATTCTCCTTGGCGGCGCGGTAGTCCTCCGCTGTCAGGTAGAGCGTCTCGGTCTCATCGTCCAGCCATGCGTTCAGCCAGCCCTTATGGATGTAGCTGCGCAGCTTTTTCAGCGCCTTTTTCTTGGTCTGGTGGGTCAGGTCTGCCAGCATCTCCACTTGCAAACCCTTCTGCGCGTTCAGCTTTTCGGCTGCATCTGCAAGCGCCCCCAGCTTTTTGGAAGCAGAAAAGCGGCTTGCACCAGCGGCGATCATGGCGCCAAAGCCCGCCGTGGCAAGGCCCAGCACGCTGCTGACGATGCCCAGCACGTTGTAGGCGGTGTTCATAACGTAGTCCGTGCCCGTCATCAGGATGCCGCCGCCCTCAGTAGCCGACACCACAACGTCACCCAAAGCAGCCGGCGAAATAGTGCCCAGCCCGATGAGGCAGCCCAGCGTCCCCAGCCCGAAGATCACTGCAAAGGTGATGCCTACCGCCAGCAGGGTGCAGCCTGCGCTATATCGTTTTTTTGCGCTGATACGGATGTTTTCCACCGGGGTCGGCTCCGGCTTTGCGAAGATCTGCCGGAACCAGCCGGGCATCCCGGCGGCATCGGCATCCGCAGCACCTTCGTTGGAGGTCTGCTTTGCATCCCCATAGGGGGAACTTTTGCGCCCCTGTCGGAAGGCCTTTGCCGCCTGCCCAATGCCGTAGTTGGCCGCATGGACAGCTGCCTTGCCCACATCCCACGCCCGGTCACCAATATCCATACCCCTGCCCTCAAAGCCGTGGGCAAAGGCATCAGTCATGGTGTCGCCAAAGGCGCGCAGCTGGTCTTCCAGCTCCTGCTGTACCTGCCGGCCTTCGTTATTTCGGTTATCGTTTTCACGATCGTTCATCAAAATTTTCTCACCCTTCTGCCGGTGCATACCGGCTGATGATGGCGCGGGCCACCCGCAGACCATCCACGGCGGCGCTCATAATGCCGCCCGCATAACCTGCACCTTCGCCGCAGGGGTAAAGCCCTGCCAGCTGGCTGCACACAAAGTCCTCTTCCCGCTTGAGCCGTACCGGGCTGCTGGTTCGGGTCTCAAGTCCGGTGAGGATGGCGTCCGGCGCGGTGTAGCCCGCAATCTTGCGCTCGTAGGCGCGCAGACCCGCCCGCAGGGTATCCGCCAGTTCCCCGGGCAGCAGTGCGCCCAGGTCTGCGGCGGTCACACCGCGGTCGTAGGTGGGCTGTACACTGCCAATATGCAGCTGCCCGCGCCCTTCCAGAAAGCTTTGCACATTCTCTGCCGGGGCGGCGTAGGCTCCGGCAGCACGACCGGCGGCGTAAGCCTTTGCTTCCAGCTCCCGCTGAAAGGCAATGGCGCGGCGGGGGTCGTTGGCAAAATCTGCCCCGCCTACGCTGACCGCCACCGCCGCGTTGGCGTTTTTGCCGCTGCGGGCGTGGTAGCTCATGCCGTTGGTCACAACACGCTCTTCCTCACTGGCGGAAGCCACCACCTGACCGCCGGGGCACATACAGAAGGTGTACACGCACCGGTCGCCAACGTGCTGGGAGAGCTGGTACTCGCCCCGGGGCAGCGCCGGATGCCCGGCGGCTTCGTGGTAAAGGCTTTTTTCGATCTCGGTTTGCAGGTGCTCGGCGCGGAAACCCACGCTGAAAGGCTTGCACTCCAGCACAAGGCCGCTGTCCATCAGCATACTGAAGGTATCCCGTGCCGAGTGCCCCACCGCAAACACCAGTGTCTCGCAGGCAAAGCTGCCATTTGTAGTAGTGATGCCCACCAGCTGGCCGTTTTTGCGTTCCAGTCCGGTAAGGGCGGTGTTGAAGTGCACCTCGCCGCCCAGAGACTCGATCTCCCTGCGGATGGAGGTGATGACGCCGCGCAGCAGGTCGGTGCCCACATGGGGCTTTTGCTTCCACGCGATCTCTGCCGGGGCACCGTGCTGCAAAAACACCTCGGTGACAAAATCACACAGTTCATCCCCGATGCGGGTGGTCAGCTTGCCATCCGAGAAAGTGCCCGCGCCGCCCTCGCCGAACTGGATGTTGGCGTTGGGGTCCAGCTGACCGGTGGCGGAAAAGTGCTCCACCGCCTGCACACGGGCATCCAGCGCGGGGCCGCGCTCCAGCACGATGGGGCGGTAGCCCTGCCGTGCCAGCAGCAGGGCGGCAAACAGCCCCGCCGGGCCCAGTCCGCACACCACAGGGCGGTGCGCAAGCGGCTGCGTACCCGCGTGCAGGGCAAAGTCTGCCCGGCGGTGCAGGGCGGCGTCCGGGCAGCGCGCCGCAAGGGCGGCTTCCTCCCCGGGCTGCCTGAGGGTGACCGCCACGGTATACACCAGCTTGGGCTGGCCGTGGCGGGCATCCACCGAAAGCTTTGCCACGCCGGTGTGCTCTACCTTGCTGCGGGGCACCCGCAGGGTGTGCAGCGCCTTTTCAAATGCCTGCGGCTCTGCGGCGGAGAGGGGCAGACGGATGTTGCGAACCAGAATCATTTGTTGTGTTATCCTTTTACTTTAGTTGCTTTCAATGCGGCACTGCAGCACATAGCTGCCCAGTGCAAAGATCTTGCCGTTGGAGGGCACATACAGCCGACAGGCAATGTTCTGCTGACCGGTAGCCACGGCAAAGTCCTCGGCATCGATCTCAATGACCACCTGCTCGGGGGTCAAAGTCTCCATAGCGCCCTTGGGGCCGCAGAGGATCACGTTCATCAGCCGCTCGGTCTCCACCGTCAGCTGATAGGTAGCGGGCAGGTTGATCACCTGCACGCAGCTGGCGGGCAGGTTCATGGTCTTGGTCTCCAGCCCGGAGCAGTCAAAGCTGACCGTGATGGTGGAGATATTGTCCAGCAGATAGATATCTGTCGGCAGCTCAATGGGCATCTCGTACACCTTGTTCAGGCTGAAGGTGGAAAGGTCGATGGTTCCGATGGACAAAGTGGACAGCGCATCGATCTTTTCTGCCGGGCCTGCCACCTTGAGCTGCTTGCAGCTGAGGGCGTAGCTCAGCACCGAGTTATCGAACCCGCGCGGCGCGTTGATAAAGTTCACCTTCACCGGCAGGGTCGCCATCTTGTACACCTGCAGCGTCACGTCCACGCTGCTTTCTTCCAGCGTGGTGTACTGGAACTTGATCTCCTTGCCGCCGCTGGTGTAAAAGCGCAGGGGGGTGTCCAGCGTGACCGACTCGGTCAGCTCGCTGCTGTAAGACGCTTCGGCGGTGCAGGTTGCCACCTTGCTCAGCTCGCTGCTGGGGCCGGACAGGGTGACAGTCTCCTTGGAGACCTCGGTGCTGTAAAGGATATAGCCATCCGCAATGCGCAGATAGTTGGTGGTAACGGTAACGGGCAGGGTCTTTTCCTCCACCACGTCAAACACCACGTCCACCGTGTTGTCGCTGCCTTCCATGGTCACGGTCACTCCGTTGAGCAGGCCGTTTGCGCCGCGCACCAGCAGCCGCAGGGTCTTTTCGCCGCTGTCGCGCACGCTGGACCAGTCCGGGTAGACCACAAAGTCCGAAGCGGTCAGCCCGCCGATGGTGTAGCCATCGCCGGAGAGCTTCAGGTTCACGGTCTTATCCTCGGCGCTGACGATGCTCAGGCCCCGGGAGGTGTAGGCAGCGGAATCGTAGGTGTAATCCACCGGCACATTATAGATGGTGTTGGTGGTGCCGGGCTGGACGATGATGGTGACCACCATCCATGCAACGATGGCACCCAGCACGGACAGCGCCAGCCGGATGCGTCGGTCATCCAGAAGATTCTTCTTTTTGCGGACGGCAGGCTTTGCGCCGTTCGTCTTGTTCGGCTGGTTGCTCATTGCTGCTCGTCCTCCCCTTTCTGGCTGATCCAGTTCCACAGCTTCTTCGCCTGCTCTGCCCAGCTGTCGGCGGTGTTCTTTTCCACCGTGGACTCCTTGGGGATCATCTCATCGATCAGGCGGGTATACAGGCTCTGGCGGTCAAAATGACGGATCAGCACACCATTTTTTGCCATAGAGATGATGCCGGTCTCCTCGCTGACCACGATGGCAATGGCGTCGGAGTTTTCCGCAATGCCAAGGCAGGCGCGGTGGCGGGTGCCCATATCCTTGCCCAGATCCAGATTGTTGGAAAGGGGCAGCACACAGCCCGCCGCCTTGATGCGGCCGTTTTCGATGATGGCAGCGCCGTCATGCAGCGGGGTACCCTCGTAGAAGATGGTGCCCAGCACCTCCAGATTGACCGCGCTGTTCACCGGGGTGCCGGTGCGCACGATCTCGGAAAGGTTGGTATGGCGTTCCAGCACGATAAGTGCGCCGGTCTTGGTCTCGGAAAAGCGCTCGGCGGCATCGCAGATGGCAATGATGGCGCTGCGCCACGCGCCCTTCAGGCTGGGGTCGTTGTAGCGCCCTTTTACGTTGAACAGCTTGGACGCCCACTGATCGGTCTGCCCCATGCGCTCCAGCGCGCGGCGGATCTCCGGCTGGAACAGCACCACAAGGGTGAGCAGACCGACCTGCAGCAGCGAGTTGAGCAGCCATGTAACGGTACGCATATTCAGGGTATTTGCCACCAGATACACGACCATGACCAGCAGCGCACCCTTGGCCAGCTGCCCGGCGCGGGTGCGGTTGATAATGCCCAGCAGCTGGTAGATCAGAAACGCGATGATGATGATATCCAGCAGATCGACAATTTTAAAGGTCTGAAAATTGGCGATGATCGCATTCAGTGTCATGAGAGTGTGTGCCCCCTTACACTGCTTCGATCAGGGCAACAGCGTGGGCGGCAATGCCCAGTCCCTCGCCGGTAAAGCCCAGATGCTCCTCCGTGGTGGCCTTTACGCTTACCGCTTCCACCGGCAGGCCGAAAGCCGCCGCCAGATTGGCGCGCATGGCCGGGATATGGGGTGCAAGCTTGGGGCGCTGGCACAGCAGGGTGGCGTCGATGTTTTCAATGCGCCAGCCGTGCTCCTTGAGGATCTGTGCCACGCGGCAGGCCAGCTTCAGGCTGTCGGCACCGGCGTACTCCGGGTCATTGTCCGGGAAATGCTGGCCGATATCCCCCAGCGCCGCTGCGCCCAGCACGGCATCCATCACCGCATGGGTCAGCACGTCTGCGTCCGAATGGCCCAGCAGACCTTTTTCAAAGGGGATCTCCACCCCGCCAAGGATCAGCTTGCGCTGCTCTACCAAACGATGTACATCATAGCCGTGTCCAATACGCATTTCAGTTTCCTTCCTTTGTGCCGGGCGGGGCAGATCCTCCCGGGTGGTGATCTTCAGGTTTGCATAATCGCCCTGCGTCAGCTGCACCGGGCGTCCGGTCAGCTCAAACAGGCTGCAATCATCGGTAACAAGGCGGGCGCGGGTGGCGTCCAGCTCTGCCAGTGCCGCAAGATACGCTGCACGGTCAAAGCACTGGGGGGTCTGCACCGCATACAGGGTGCTGCGGTCCGGGGTCGTCTGCACCGCGCAGTCCGGGGGCACAGTCTTGCCATCGCCCCGGGCAGCGGCCTTGATGGTATCCTTCACCGGCACCGCCGGGGCTGCTGCGCCGCACCGGGCAGCTGCTTCCAGCGCCGCCGTAATGACCGCCGCGCTCACAAAGGGGCGGGCGGCATCGTGCACCGCCACCAGTTCTCCGTGCGCTGCCAGCACACCGTTTTTTGCGCTCTCGGCGCGGGTAGCCCCGCCCGCTACGATCTGCACAGGCTTTGGGCAGTCCGCCGCCTGCTGCGCCACAAAATCCCGGTTTTTGCCCGCCACCAGCACAAGCTCGGTGACCTGCGGGCACTGGGCAAAGGCGCGGATGCTGCGGTGCAGCACCGTTTCGCCCCCCAGATCAAAACTGAGCTTATCAAAGCCCATGCGGGTCGAGGAGCCCGCCGCCACCAATACTGCCGATACAGTTTTTTCCATCTCTTCCACCTACCCTGCTGCTGTGCCGCGCTGCGCGCCCACAGCTGCTTATAATAAACCATGTTTTATTATAGCGTATCACAGCGCAAACTTCAACCGATTTTACACAGCAAAAGTGCATCTGTGCTGCATAAAGCCTTCACCCATTGGGGATGGCTTTCCTCAAAGGGGGAGCCAAGGTTTAAAGTCCATTGCTAAAGTATTAGATATAATGAGAAGCTTTCCGGCAGTGCCCAAAGGCTTCCCCTTGGGGGAGCTGGCGCGTCAGCGCCTGAGGGGGTATTAGGGGTAGCAGGCTAACCCCTTCCGTCTGCTCACTGCGTTCGCAGCCACCTTCCCCAAGGGGACGGCTTTTCGCGGTGGCGGTAAACTTTGCGGCACCTCCATAAGGCTTTTGCTCCGGTCAACACTCCGACAAACGCAAAAAGGGCTGCTGCACAAAAACGTGCAGCAGCCCCGCAGATGCTTTGGGATCGTTTTACTTCAGGATAGGCTCAATGGCAGCAGCCAGAGCGTCCTTCTGTGCCTGTGCTTCCGCCAGATCCTTGCCCAGCGTGGTGAAGTAGGTCTTGATCTTCGGCTCGGTGCCGGAGGGACGCACCACCACGGTAGCGCCGTTTTCCAGCGTGTAGATCAGCACGTTGGCAGCGGGCAGGCCGGTCTCTTCCGGCTTCTTGTAATCGGTCACCTTGACCACCTTATGGCCGGCCAGCTCCACAGGGGGCTGGTCACGCAGCTTCTGCATGATGGAAGCCATCTTCTCCATGCCGGTCAGGCCGGGGAACTCGAAGCTGTCCACCTTGTTCAGGTAGCGGCCATACTCCTTGTAGATCTCTTCCAGACGCTCCTTGATGGAGGAACCGATGCTGCGGTAGTAAGCGGCCATCTCGCAGATGAGCATGGAGCCGATGACGGCGTCCTTATCGCGGACATAGGGGCCGGCCAGATAGCCGTAGCTCTCCTCAAAGCCGAAGATGAAGCGGTCGACCTCACCGGCAGCTTCGAGGTTTGCGATCTGGTCGCCGATCCACTTGAAGCCGGTCAGTACATTGCGCATCTCCACGCCGTAGTGCTTTGCCACAGCGTCTGCCAGCGGGGTGGACACGATGGACTTGACTGCCACGGGGTTCTTGGGCATGGTGCCCTTCTCGATGCGGCCTGCGCAGATGTAGTCCAGCAGCAGAACGCCCATCTCGTTGCCGGACACCAGCTCGTAGCTGCCGTCCGGGCACTTCATGGCAATGCCCACGCGGTCGGCGTCGGGGTCGGTAGCCAGCATCAGGTCGGCACCGGTCTTGGTGGCCAGCTCCAGACCCAGCTTCAGCGCCTCGAAGATCTCGGGGTTGGGGTAGGAGCAGGTGGTAAAGTAGCCGTTGGGGTACTCCTGCTCGGGCACAATGGTGATATCGGTGATGCCCATATCGTTCAGCACATGGGTCACGGGCACAAGGCCGGAGCCGTTCAGCGGGCTGTACACCAGCTTCAGGCCGGCAGTCTTGCACAGACCCGGGCGCACCTGACGTGCTTCGATGGCATCGTACAGCGCCTTTTTGCAGTCGTCGCCCACAAAGCGGATCATGCCGTTCTCCACGCCCTCGGCAAAGGAGATGTACTTTGCACCGGTGAGCACATCGGTCTTCTGGATCTCGTCATAGACGATGGCGGCGGCGTCATCGGTCATCTGGCAGCCGTCCGGACCGTAGGCCTTGTAGCCGTTGTACTTGGCAGGGTTGTGGGAAGCGGTGACCATGATACCGGCGTTGCAGTTGTAGTAACGGGTAGCAAAGCTCAGGGCAGGCACGGGCATCAGGGCATCATAGATGCGCACCTTGATACCGTTGGCCGCCAGAACGCCAGCGGCGGTCTTGGCAAAGACATCGCTCTTCAGGCGGCTGTCGTAGCTGATCGCCACGGTCTGGGTACCGCCCTGGGTCAGCACCCAGTTTGCCAGACCCTGCGTTGCCTGACGGACAACGTAGATGTTCATGCGGTTGATGCCGGCACCCAGCACACCGCGCAGGCCTGCGGTACCAAACTTCAGCGCCACAGCAAAGCGATCCTTGATCTCATCGTCATTGCCTTCGACCTTTGCCAGTTCCGGCTTCAGGTCTGCATCCTCCAGATCCGCTGCCAGCCAGCGCTTATATTCATCCAGATACATCTTGTACACCTTACCTTTGTTTAAAATCTTTTCCCCGGATCGAAATGGTTTGTATAAACCTACTTATACTATAAACTCTTGCTCCGCTTATGTCAATTGCGTAATATGGCCGAAGTTTGTGCCCCTAAAACCGGCAAATGCCACAAAAAACCGGTTCTTCCGCTATGTTCATTGCGTTTTTCGATGTATCCAGCAGCTGGTAGGGCTGGTGGATATCCTCCAGTACCTCCAGCCACTGCTCCGGCCCCACGCCGTTTTCGCACAGGTAGCGCAGCAGCCGCATTATCCGGCCAAAGCTGTCTGCCGGGACAAGCACTGTGCTGCTGCGCACTTTGCTGCCCTGCTCCCGGCGCAGCTGTGCCAGCACCCCCTGTGGGGTGGAAGCGGCACAGTATACCAGCGTACAGGCGTGCTGCAAGCCCTCCAGCTCTGAATAGGTACGGATATAACGGCAGCATTCCCCATTTGTCATGATCTCTCGTTCCCCTTTCTGCTGCATTGACAACTTTCCTGTGCTTTACTATAATGATTTTAAACAGTAAAAATTGTCGAAGCATAGCAGATATATCCATTATTTTCCACTTTTGGCATTTTTGACAAACCATGCGCCATGCAGGGAGGGACACCATGTATTCTGTGACCAACAGCTTTGGCCTGAACGGACTGCGCGGCTTTGCCGTTGCGGTGGAAGCCGATGTTTCCGGCGGGCTGCCCGCGTTTTCCATCGTAGGTCTGCCGGACTCTGCCGTGCGGGAAAGCGCCGACCGGGTGCGCGCTGCCATCAAAAACCTTGGCTTCCGCTTCCCCGACCGGCGCATCACCATCAACCTTGCTCCTGCCGATGTGCGCAAGACCGGCCCGGTGTACGATCTGCCGCTGCTTTTGGCGCTGCTGACCGCCAGCGGACAGCTGGAAGGAGTGCCTGCCGACGCCGCCTTTCTGGGCGAGCTTGCGCTGGACGGCAGTCTGCGTCCGGTGTCCGGCGTGCTGCCCATGGCGCTTGCCGCTGCCGAGTACGGCATCCGGGCGCTGTACGTCCCGGCAGAGAACGCCGCCGAAGCAGCCGAAGCCTGCGCCGACACCATGACCGTCTACCCTGCCCACACCGCCCGGGAGGTGGTGGAAGCGCTGAAGGGCACCCGTCCCCTCTCCCCTGCCGCCGCCATCCCCTTTGACCCGGAGGACGCATGGCAGCAGGTGCCGGATTTTGCGGACGTGATGGGACAGTCGCTGGCGCGGCGCGCCATGGTCATTGCAGCCGCAGGCGGGCACAACGTGCTTTTGACGGGCGCACCCGGCACCGGCAAATCCATGCTGGCAAAGCGCCTGCCGGGCATCCTGCCGCCCCTAACCCGGGAGGAAGCAGTGGAGACGACCAAGATCTACTCCATCGCCGGGCAGCTGCCGCAGGGGCGCGGACTGATCTCTGCCCGCCCCTTCCGCAGCCCGCACCACTCGGCAAGCGCTGCCGCCCTTGCCGGCGGCGGGGCGCAGTTCCGCCCGGGCGAGTGCAGTCTTGCCAACTGCGGGGTGCTGTTTTTGGACGAACTGCCGGAGTTTTCCCGCGAGAGCTTGGAGGTGCTGCGCCAGCCGCTGGAGGATGGGCAGATCACCGTGAGCCGCGCCGCCGGAAGCGCCACCTACCCCAGCCGCTTCCAGCTGGTAGCCGCCATGAACCCCTGCAAATGCGGCCATTACGGCCACCCCACCCGCGCCTGCACCTGCTCGCCCAGCGCGGTGCGGCAGTACCGCAGCCGGGTGTCCGGCCCGCTTTTGGACCGCATCGACCTGTGCGTGGAGATGGACCCCATCGCCTTTGACGAGCTGCACGCCGCCGCACCCTCCGAGAGCAGCGCAGAGCTGCGCAAACAGGTGCTTGCTGCCCGCGCCATTCAGGCCAAGCGCTACGCCGCGCCGGGCTTTAAGGGGGTGCACTGCAACGCCCAGCTGAACGCCGGGCAGGTGCGGCGCATCTGCCGCATGACCCCCGGTGCCGAGCAGCTGCTGCGCAGCTCCTACGATGCACTGGGGCTTTCTGCCCGGGCGCACGACCGCATTTTGCGGGTAGCCCGCACCGTGGCCGACCTTGCCGGTAAGACCCTGCTGGACGAGGACTCCCTGCTGGAAGCGCTGCAGTACCGGGCGCAGGAAAAATTGGACGGATAATACAGCACATCAAAAACGCGAGTGGCCGAAACGGTCGCTCGCGTTTTTGTTTGCTATCGGGAGGTGCATTTTCTCTTTTCAGGTGCCGCCCGGTGTGGTATACTGGAAATGCAAAAGCCAGAAAATGGAAGGGGTAAAGTACAAATGAACATTCGTAAAGCCGAGGAAAAAGACATTCCCAGACTGCTTGCGCTGCTGGGGCAGGTGCTGCAGATCCACGCAGAGATACGCCCGGATATTTTTATTCCCGGCACCACAAAATACACCGTCTGTGAACTGGCAGCGCTTTTAAAGCAGGAGGATAAGCCCATCTACGTTGCCGTGAACGAGGAGGATGTGTGCATGGGCTATGCCTTCTGTCAGCTGAAGGAGCAGCCTTTTTCCACCAACATGGTGCCCTTCAAGTCGCTGTTCATTGATGACCTTTGCGTTGACAAGCAGACGCGCGGACAGCACATCGGGGAAAGTCTGTTTGACTATGTAAAGCAGCAGGCAAAAGCACTGGGCTGCTATGAGGTGACCCTGAACGTCTGGGCGGGAAACACTTCGGCAGAGCACTTTTACGAAAAAATGGGCATGAAGACCAAGGAGCGGCAGATGGAGTATATTCTGTAATTCGGGCGAGCGCGCCTTATTTCGGATGTCCAAGTGGGAAAATAGGGTTACTGTCCAGTATGTTTACTGCGCCAAGCTATAGAAGAAAAGGCATCGCAAGAGAATTGCTTTCCCGGGTGATAAATGATGCAAAAGAATACGGATGCGGAGTTATCCAAATAACAGCATCCGATATGGGAATAAAGCTGTACTCCAATTTTGGGTTTGTTCACAATAGCAATTTTATGCAATATAGATTATAAGGTCGCACGGCACCAAACTCTTCTGCCCCCGGTCAAACAGGTCTTTCGGAACAATAACTGGAATCGCTTCCGGCACAACAATATCCCGGAAAAACAGTTCGCCAATGTACCGGCGGTTCTTCAGCATGGTATTCACGCTGCTGTGGGTCATTTTGCCGCCCAGCATATTGCGGACTCCCTTGTCGTTGAGAAAGTTTACGATCTCCACCATTTTATCACCGTTGTCATACCGCTGAAAGGCTTCCAGCACCAACGGCGAGGTCAGCAGGTCAAGATGATTAAACTTGTCCTCGTCGATTTTATAGCCGATGGTTCCCGTAACGCCGGTGCACTTTCCTTTCAGAGCGTTCTCAGTTTGACCACGGATCACCTTTTCGGACAGCTCTGCGGAATAGTATTCTGCCATACCTTCCAGAAGGGTTTCTACCAGAATGCCCTGCGAACCCTCAGCAATGGGCTCCATGGTGGAAGTGCTCAAGCTGATCCTTCAACCGGTGGTGGAGAACAGCATCCTCTACGGCATGGAGGGCTGGACCTGGGAAAAGTACGTTGAGACCGCCAAAAAGCTGACCGATGTCAACAACGAGATCTACGGCTCCCTGATGCTGGACTACGACTGCTACAATTATATGTACGCATTGCAGAAGGGCGCAGAGCACTACAAGGCAGACGGCACCTCCAACTACGATGATCCGCTGTTTGCCGAGAGCGTCAAGTTCTTCTATGGTCTGGGCAACGAGGAGAAGATCCAGCCCGACATTACCACCTACAAGGCTGGCGTTTACCCGTGGAACGCCTTCCACTTCACCGGCAAGGCGGACGCCAACGGCAAGTACGATAAGGCACAGTTCGGTATGTTCTTCTGCGGCGGCTGGGCAGCCTCCATGCTCCCCAACACCGAGAAGTATCCCGCGACTGGAAGTGCGCCATTCTGCCCTCCCCGTACCCGGAAGGAGAGCAGCCCTCTACCCTGACCGTTTCCGGCTGCTACGCAGTGCCTGTCACCTCCAAGAACCCGGAAGCCGCATTCGAGACTGTGCGCTGCATCGCAGAAAACCAATACGCTCTGGGCTATGGCCGCGTTCCCGCTCGTATCGACCTGAGCGATGCCGATATCACCGATTACATCGAGAACGGCATGGTGCCCACCTACAAGGCTACCGATGATATTCCTGCCGAGCAGTTCAAGGCCGCATGGTTCGATGCTGACCGCAAGGTCCTGTCCGAAAAGGTCGTTGGCACGGCAGATACTACCATCAGCCAGATCTGGACTTCGGAGACTCCGCTGTACGGCATGGGTCAGCAGGATCTGGATACCACGATAAATTGTATTCCTTTCGAGTTCATAATCAGTTTCCAAGCAACTTCAGCAAGGTTTCTTACTCCCAATGCCCCAGCAGGCACACCTTGAAGGTCTTAAAAATAATCTTCCAGTCCACCCAGAAGCTGCGCTCCTTGACATACTTCACGTCCAGATCCATCCATTCCTCAAAAGAGAGGTCATTGCGGTGCGGGGCGATCTGCCAATAGCAGCTCAAGCCGGGAGTCACATACAGGCGCTGCTTTTCGTAGTCGCCGTACTGTTCCACCTCGCGGGGAAGTGCCGGGCGGGGGCCAACGATGCTCATATCGCCCTTCAGGATGTTCCACAACTGGGGCAGCTCATCGATGCTGGTCTTGCGGATAAACTTGCCCACACGGGTAATGCGCGGATCGTCCTTGATCTTGAACACAGGACCATCCATCTCATTCTGATCCAGCAGGTCATCTAGCTTTGCCTCTGCGTTGGGGCACATGGAGCGGAACTTATAGAACTTGAAGGGCTTGCCGTTGCGGCCAATGCGCTCCTGGCTGAAAACAGGGCCAGCAGACGGATCATCCACTACAATGGCAATTGCCGTAGCCAGCATGACCGGCGACAGCACCACCAGTGCCAGCGACGACAAGATCACGTCCTGCGTCCGACGCACGATCCAGTACAGGCGATGGTCGCGCAGATTTTCCTTGCGGTTAACTTCAACTTCCTTATCGATTCCGACAGTATTCGTAGCCATTTTTTCTCCTCATCTAAATTCACGTTTGTTTGTAAGTTTCTCGCTTCAACCTGCTTTTGCCGTAACGGTTTCGGCTTGCACCGCCTGCCTAGACGAGCGCTTCGGGTTGCTTTTCTCCCACCGCATCCCAATCTCATCCAGCTTTGCAATACGCTCCTCTGTCAAAACAGCGCAGCTTTTTTCAGGATTCTGGCGGGTGTACCGCTGCCGCTTGACCCAATTCCCGAGATTGTAACCGCCCGGTGACACATATTCTGCCGGTATGTTCAGGTCGCTGTGCTCTGCGTAGTAGATGCTTGCTTCCGAAAAATAATGCTCCCAACTGGAAGAAAGGCTCGCCTGCAGCTGCTCGAACAACACCCGGCAGTCGTGCACCTGCTCGATGACCTCAAACCGCTCGGTGACGATCTTGTCGCCCTCACCGTTGGCATACAGACGATGGACTGCTTCCTGCATCTCGCTTTGCAGACCGGAAATGCTGGTCAAGCCCTCAAAGTTGTTGACAACATCTAGAATAAGTGGTGTCGTATTATCCCCAGCGGTCAGGGCGCGTCCGATCTGCTGCTTGTAGATGATGGGCGAGATGGTAGGTCGGAACAGGATGACCCCGGAAATCCCCTCCACATGGACACCCTCGTTGAGCATATCAATGCAGAACAATAGCTTCAGACGGTCACTTGTGTCCGTTTTGAAGTTCGCAAAGGCTTTGTCCGTGTCCGGATCATCCGAGTAGGCTTCGTACACCACAACATCCGGGTTGACCCCGGCAAACCACTCCGGCACATGGGACACCATCTCGTCCATGTGCTCCTTGTTGGCGCAGAACACGATGTACTTACCGGACTTGTTTGTGATATGATGGGCAAATACTTTATCCAGGCCGTCTGCCTGCTCCAGTGCGCGGCGCAGGGCGTCCAGATATTTCTGATTCACGTCCTGAATACCCGGTGCCCGCAGGTTGTCCACTCGTGCCTGATATTTTGCAAGCGCTTTCTGGTACTGGTAGACCGTGGTCACATATTTCGGGGCAGGCAACATGCCCCTGACGACTGCTTCGCCAAGGGTCATGTTGCTCGCAACACGGCTATCGAAAAGCTCTTCGGCCATATCGCGGTTATTATCCAGATATCGGATGTTTGTTGCCGTCAGCCCCAGAAGCTTTGCATCCGGGCATAACTTTAATAAAGCCACCGTGCTTTCGCCCCAACATTCCGCACCGGCACGGTGGAATTCATTGAGTATAATATAGGCTGGCTTTTGCGCTGCAATCTCGTCCAGCTGTGCCTGCGTACAGTACATCAGTTTTGCATAGGTATAAAAGTGGACGTTTGCAAACGGAAAATCCGGATCGTTCCTTTTCAGGCTCTCCAGCTGGGTCTTGAAGATATATTCACTGGGAGAAAGCCAGATCACGACCTTCTCCGGGTTGTCCTCGATCAGCTTGAACGCAATGTAGCTCTTTCCGGTGCCGGTCGGGTGGACAATAGCAGCTTTGCCATACTGCTCCATCATCCGGACTACCGCATGATATGCTTTCTCGTTGTGCTCAAACAGGCGCAATGCCACCTTGTTCACCCCTTTCCGCAATAAAGGGGTATACTTTTTTTGTTTTGTCGATAAATATTCTCTCGCAATAACGCAACTGCGTATTTCCTATGCCATGAAGTTTTCTCGCGGTGTGCGCAGACGCATATATTGGACAGCACGACCTTCTGTGCCCTTGCTATCACGCTGGTAGAGTTCTTTTCCTGCGCCCTGTTTGATGAATTTGAGCAGTAGATCCACCAAATCATCTTCTTTTTTGCATAATAGAAAAGGCACCGAATTTTTCCCTACCATTTGGATAGGTAGAAAGCTCCGGTGCCTTTTTTTCGTTTTTGAGGTTATAGTCGGCTTAGCAGGTGAAATCAATAGGAATCCGAACAAAATATGACAACTGCGCAATTGACAACCAAAACCAAATGCAGTACAATCAAATCACAAACACCTTTTTGGTGTTAAACATCCGAAATCAAACCACCACAAATCCGTCTAAAAAGTGAAGGAGGTATTCCAATGCATAATGACTATAGGTTCCACCGTGAGAAATACGTTGAAGTGGACGTCTGCTTTCCTCCTGTGGCAAGATATAGGTCATAAGAGGCATCCTCGTTCACTGCCACCCATTGGACATCATCCGTTTTGGAGAAAAAATATGATTCAGCCAAATAATCGTTCTTTTAAAAATAAACCGCTGAGCAATATACAGCAGGCACAATTCAGCATCGGCTGGAGGTTTTGCCCTGTTTGCGGACACAAGCTCTACCAAAAAGCTGAACTTTGTTCAGGCACTATCCGCATAAAGTGCCTCAAGTGTGGCAATGTAGCGACGGTTGATTTAGCCTACCGCAGGCGCTGATCGTTTTATAGACAAAACACAATTTTAAAAATCGGGTGCATTGCACCCTGAATATGGACTGTTCGTCACCGAGCAGCGGGCCATTGCCGCAAGGCAATGAATGAAACGCGCTCCAAATAGCCGGGCAACAGCTGATTGAGAGATTTTCTTTGAAGATCCCTCAGTTGGCTGTTGTCCGGCTATTTTTTTAGCCTTCAGGTAGCCTGCTCCCGTAAAAAGGAGCAGGCTTTATGTTTGTCCGTTTTCCATGGATGCCCCAAGCGGCGAAATATCCGTAGTCTTCCAAATTTTCGACTTTTTACGTTTTATCGAAAATTTGTAGGTTACATATGAGTTTCAATAATGGTAATGAACGTCGCAAGCTTAACGCAGAGTGGGAGCGTCTTCGTGTGCAGTACCGCGAAGCCGGAATGAGCGAAGACGCAATTCACGCAATCTATCCTCCCCTACACACCCATCAAATCGTCCTTTGAGGACGCTGGGAGCGTTGAGGACATGATGCTGTACACCGAACTGGAAGCTGCGGTACACGCAATGATCCAGCGGCTGGAATACAGCTTCACATTTAACCCCAGCCTGCTCACCATCCCGAAGCGGAAGCAACAGGTTGCTGAAATCCTGAAAGAAACCGAAACGTACCTCTGGAGGATCAAGGAAAAAATGAGATGTAGCACGTCAACAGCAGAAAAGACGCGCTGCCGATGAAATTCTGACATTCACAGGCGTTCCTCCCATATACACAAGGGGCATCCGCAAACCGCAGATGCCCCTTGTTACATATCAAAGCGCAATATATAGTGTTAATGTATTCACTTAACACAACATATAGAGAAAAGAGGTATTCTATGCGCTCTCAGTTCACTTCGTATGAGCAGCTTCCCATCACCCTGACAGCCGATCATGTCGCTGCTGCGCTGGGCATCTCCCGCGCCAACGCTTACATCCTGCTCCGTTCGGACGGCTTTCCCACGCTCCACATCGGTAAGCGGATGGTCGTACCCAAAGACCGTTTTCTTCAGTGGATCACGGACAGCGTAAACGGCTGATCTGACATCCTTGATTCAAGAGGTTTCTTTTTCTATACTATTCACGAAACGACTTGACATCAGGAAGGAGGCAATATGCCAAGCAAACGTTCTCACGGCGAGGGTACGCTTCGCCACCGCAGCGATGGTCGTTGGGAATTACGTATGATGGACGGCTACCAGAAAGACGGTTCGCCGCGCTTCAAGACCTTCTATGGAAAGACCCAGAAGGAGGTCAAGCTCAAACTGAAAGAGTATCAGGATTCGCTCAACAGCGGTATCCAGCCGGACACGATTCTATACTTTGAGGATTGGGCTGATACATGGTTCGAGGGTCACAAGGATAATATCGCTCCCACGACACAGGAAAGCTATAAATACTGCCTGAAAATGCTCAAAGAGGGATTTTACCATCGCCCCTTGACCGTCATACGCCCCATCGACATCGAAAACTTCCTGAAAGGGATGCGGCGCGATGGCCGCTCGGATTCTTACATCAGCA
>OGGB01001053.1_pt1 | contig 20698 bp, 9 predicted proteins | sample 1571111 | NCBI WGS metagenome assembly OGGB01 (sample SAMEA2582067, study PRJEB24529) | metagenome | biome: Human gut stool | place: China | collected 2011
CAATGCGGCTCGTTCCGAGTCTGTCTGCCCCAAGCTCCAGAAACTTTTCCGCGTCTTCCATCGAGGAAATGCCGCCCGCCGCTTTCATCTTCACGTTACCGCCGACATGATCCGCAAACAGGCTGATATCGTCAAAAGTCGCGCCTGCTTTTGAAAAACCTGTGGACGTTTTAATATAATCCGCTCCCGAACGAGTGACGATCTCACACATTTTCACTTTTTCTTCATCTGTCAAAAGACATGTTTCTATGATCACTTTAAGAACTTTACTGCCGCACGCATTTTTCAGAATGCGGATTTCTTCTTCGATCTGATCGTATTTTCTGTCTTTCAGCCATCCGATATTGATAACCATATCGATCTCATCCGCTCCGTTTGCGATCGCATCTTTTGTCTCAAATTCCTTTACGGCAGTCGTCTCGTAACCGTTCGGAAAACCGATCACAGTACAAATCGGAACTCTTCCGCCTACATATTCCGCCGCTTGCTTCACATAACTTGGAGGAATACAGACTGACGCCGTATCATATTTCACCGCATCATCACATACCTGACGAATCTCATCCCACACAGCTTCCTGCGACAGCAATGTGTGATCCACATGCCGTAAAATTTCTTTTTCATTCATATCCTTCATTTGACCGTTTATTTCCTCTCTTTATTTTCCGCATTTATTTTCTTTCACTTATTTTTCCCGCTTTTTCCCCTCATTTCTTTTCTCGCGTTTATTTTCTTTCATTTATTTTTCCCGCTTATCTCCCCCATTCATTTTTCCGTTTTTCTTTTCTCCCGCTCTTTTCTTCTCGTTGTCATTTTCTTTATATGCATTCTACTCTTTTTTCCGTTCTTCGGAAATCAATCTGCGGATCGCGTCCACTGCCACCCGGATCGCCATGTCCGTATCGTGCACTACCGGGTTCTCAAGTCCTGCTTTCTCACGTTCCTGATTCGCGATCACAAGAAAACACGAGCCGACCCGCACCCCAAGGCTGCTCGCCACAACAAACAGAGCCGCCGATTCCATTTCCGAGGCAAGACAGCCGAGTTGTTTCCACGCCTCCCACTTATGAAGCAGATCGTAGCCTACCGGCTTTCTCTCCGGTTCATGCTGACCGTAAAACGAATCTTTGCACTGTACAACTCCCGTATGGAACGGATATCCTTTTGATTTAACAGCTTTCACAAGCGCATTCGTCACTGTCAGATCGGGCACTGCCGGAAATTCGATCGGCGCATACTCCCTGCTCGTTCCTTCCATCCTGATTGCCCCTGTTGACACAACGATATCTCCGCTTTTCACATCTGTCTGCATTCCGCCGCAAGTTCCGATCCTGATAAACGTATCCGCACCGCACCTACAAAGTTCTTCCATTGCAATAGCTGCCGACGGTCCTCCTATTCCCGTAGATGTAACGCTTACCTTCACTTGATCGAGCGTTCCTGTATATGTCACATACTCTCTGTTATCTGCAATCAACACCGGGTTATCTAAATATTGCGCGATCTTCACACATCTTTTCGGATCTCCGGGCATAATGACGTACTTCCCGATTTCCCCTTTTGCAGTTTGTATATGATACTGTCTGTTCGGATCTTCCGAATAATTTTTCATCTGCTGTTCCTCCTCACTTTGCCGGTAAAAACAAAACCGCCGCAAAACAGACAGGCTATTTCAAAAAATCCCCCATCTACTTTGCGGCAGTTTGCTCTGCATTTTTTACCTTTTATATAATAGTGAACCGCCCACCGGTTAAATCCAATGGGGTTCCGGTTTCAAGTCAGAAGCTGCCTGACATCTTAATACTCAAACACTGCCACACCATAGGCCGGAAGCGGGTATGCGATCGAATACGCCTGACCGTCGCATTCCTTTTTCACCGGTTTGTAAGTAAGCGGACGTTTTTCCCCTTTTCCTCCGTACTTTTCCTCATCACTGTTCAAAACAAGCTTCAGCGTTTTCCTCGTCGGAACGCCGACTCTGTAATCTTCTCTTTCCACAGGAGTAAAGTTGCAGACGAAAAGCAAATTCTTTTCTTTATTCTTGGAATGTCTTACAAAGCTGTAAATACTTCTGAAAATATCATCCGCATTGATCCACTCAAATCCCGCCGGATCATTGTCCATTTCATAAAGAGCTTTATTGTTTTTATACAAATGAAGCAGATCCCGATACCAGTTCTGAATATCTCTGTGCTCAGGTTCGGCGAGCAGGAACCAATCGATCTCTCTCTTTTCGCTCCATTCTCTAAGCTGTGCAAATTCCTGACCCATGAACAGAAGTTTCTTTCCCGGATGGCCCATCATAAACGCATAGCCTGCTTTTAGGTTGGCAAATTTATCGAACCCAAGTCCCGGCATTTTATTGATCATCGAACACTTCAGATGAACAACTTCGTCATGCGACAACACAAGAATATAATTTTCACTGTATGCATACTGCATCGCAAACGTCATCATATGATGTGCATTTTTACGGAAATACGGATCAAGTTTCATGTACTCCGTAAAATCGTGCATCCATCCCATATTCCATTTCAGGCTGAAACCAAGGCCGTCGTCTTCGGGCGATCCTGTCACCTTCGGCCATGCCGTCGATTCTTCCGCGATCATCACAGCGCCTTTGTTCCGTCCCAGAACAACCGAATTCAAATGTTTAAAGAAATCGATCGCCTCAAGATTCTCGTTGCCTCCGTATTTGTTCGCGACCCACTGTCCGTCCTGTTTTCCGTAATCAAGATAGAGCATCGACGCAACAGCATCCACACGGAGCCCGTCCACATGGAAATGTTCGATCCAGAATAATGCGTTTGCAATCAGGAAGTTGCGCACTTCCGCTTTTCCGTAATCAAATACTTTCGTTCCCCAATCCGGATGTTCTCCGAGTCTGGGATCTGCATACTCGAATGTCGGAGTTCCGTCAAAATCAGCAAGCCCGTGAGCATCTTTCGGAAAATGCGCCGGAACCCAGTCAAGAATCACTCCTATATTGTTTTTATGCAGAAGGTCAACCAGATATGCAAAATCTTCAGGACTTCCGTATCTTGAAGTCGGCGCATAATATCCCGTAACCTGATATCCCCACGAACCGTCAAACGGATGCTCTGCAATGCCCATCAGTTCTACATGAGTGTATCCCATCTCTTTTACATATTTTACGATCGCCTCGGCGAACTCTCTGTATGTGTAGAATCCTTCATCTTCCCTTCCCGGGTGACGCATCCACGAACCCATATGAACTTCATAGATCGACATCGGATTCTTCTTATGATTCCATGTCTTCCGCGCTTTCATCCATGCGTCATCCGTCCATCTTATACGGGAAAGATCCGTAATACGAGACGCCGTTCCCGGACGAAGCTCCGCATAATTTGCAAACGGATCCGCCTTATAAAGAAGCTCGCCTTTCTGCGTCTCAATACAGAACTTATAAAGCTGTCCTTCTTTCGCTTCCGGTACAAACTTCACATAAATACCTAGAGGCTCCTGACGCTCCATTCTGTCTCTTTCCAAATTCCAGTCATTAAATTCCCCGACTACAGACACATTCTTCGCATTCGGCGCCCATACCGCGAAATAAACGCCCTCCGTTTTGTCGTTCACTACTTTATGTGCGCCTAATTTTTTATAGATCTCGTAATGGTTTCCCTGACCAAACAGGGAATGATCCAATTCCCCTATCTCATAGGCATGTTCATTCGCTTTCATACTTGCCGCATCCGCCGCAGTGTTTTTCGCCGGACTGTTCGCCCTGTTCCGGCTTGCGCCGCCTGACGCCTTTTTCCCCGCACTGCCCGCCATACCGCCGGCTGCATGATTCACGATGCCTTTGCCTGCACTTTTTGCCGCGTTTCTGCCCGCACCTTTTCTCCTTGCCATAAAAGCCCACCTCGCCGTTTCCTCATAATAAAATATCGAAGCGTTTCTGCCCGCTTCCGTGATAGTTTCATTATACTTGATTCCGTCCAAAAAATAAAGAGAAACAGACAGCTCTTTCCCGCCCGTTTCTCTTGTATTTTGTCTATTTATGCACACATTTTAAATTATAGTCTATTATCGTGCTTCTTTATATATTAAAATCTTTTTCAGAAAGAATAATACGGTCTGACTCGTCTGTATTTCTTCCAAAAACTTTCCGCATCAATTTCTTCGCGGACGCCTTCTGAGAATGACGGATCGCGTCATCCATAACTTCTTTCACTTCCGCAACCGTCACAAAATGATCTTCCCTCTGCAGAGAATCAATTTTACTATACAGCGCAAGAATTCCCATCTCGTCAATGTGATATCCGTTTTCTTTCGCATACGTCTGACCGAACGTAACAAGCTCATCGTTGATGAAAATCGGCACTTCCAGTCTTGATGTGAATTTTTTCCTGAATTCTCTGTTCGATGACAACAGTCTGTCAAGCGGCTTTCTCTGCTCTTCCAAGACGATCAGCATCTCGCCTGTATCCTGCTCCATCGCTTTATTAAGACGCGCAACTGTCTTTTCATTCATTTTGGACGCTTTCTCAATGATCAGAGCGCCGCCGTAAAGTTTTTCGACAATATCGCTGATCTTCTTCTTATTCAGAGAATCTCCTGTCACGATCGCGACCTTGCCCTGACGGATGTCTCTTTGCTTCTGGATCGCTTTCACGACGTCAACGGCAAGAACCGTTTTTCCGTTGCCTTTATTTCCAATGATAAGCAAGTTGCCCGTTCTCGAAGTCCCTTTTCTGTTCGTACAGTTCTTATCCTGCTCAAGCACATCGACAAGCTGTTCGCTCATTCCGCGCACCGGAACAAAGTAAGAAAACAGTTTCTTCTGTTCCTCTGTAAGTCCGGCTCTCGTTCCGATACCGCTTTGCATCTCAAGGTCATATCTTCCATGTACGACAAAACCGGTATCCATTGACAATGCATCCGAGATCTCATCGAGCGGAAGCGGCGCAGTCTTACCTGTCGCAATCAGCTTCGCAGTCTCTTTACGGCTAAGCGGTGTCGTCGCCGACATAATGTCGATCGGCTCGTCATCATCAGGAATCTCTCTGTCGTCATCCTCTCCCGAATAATCAGGATTTACTGTGAACTCATCCTCAATGTCCTGAATCTCTTCCGCGTCATCTTCCCCGAAGAAATACTCGTCATCTGCGTTTCCTTCCGCCTCTTCGATCACTTCATCCGCTTCTTCGTAGTAATCTTCTTCCGGTTCTTCAATCACTTCTTCTGACTCTTCATAGTAATCTTCTTCCGGCTCTTCGATCACTTCTTCTGACTCTTCATAGTAATCTTCTTCCGGTTCTTCGATCACTTCCTCTGATTCTTCATAGTAATCTTCCTCCGGTTCTTCGATCACTTCTTCTGATTCTTCATAGTAATCTTCTTCCGGCTCTTCGATCACTTCGTCTGCTTCTTCGTAGTAATCTTCCTCCGGTTCTTCGATCACTTCCTCTGATTCTTCATAGTAATCTTCTTCCGGCTCTTCGATCACTTCGTCTGCTTCCTCATAGTAGTCTTCTTCAAAGTAATCGTCATCCAAATCTTCCTCGAACTCCTCGTCGAAATCTTCGTCAAAGTCATCATCAAAATCATCGTCGATTCTAAGATCCTCCGCAACCTGACCCATGTTTTCGCTTGGTTCTTCTTTTCTCTTAAGATATACTCCTGTAGGTTCTTTCTTTTCTTCTTCCGGCGGGATAATTCCCTCAATTTCATCAATCATACGTTGAATATCCGGCGGTAAAATCGGTGTTGTTTTCTTATTCGTCTCCATAGTATCCCCTTTTGCTGTATCCCCTGCTGAATCTATAACTTCTTCTTGTTCCGATTCGGATGCTCCTTCTGCATCCGTCCCCTCTTCAACCGGCTCATCCTCTCCTGCATTTTCTTCAAATCCCGAAAGGATATCTTCCAAACTGATCTGACCTGTAATCTGATCGTCCTCTTTTATTTCAGCGGCCGCTTCCGCTTGCGCTGCCTCCTCCGCTTGTGCGGCTTCTTCTGCTTGTGCCGCCTCTTCCGCTCTTGCGGCTTCTTCTGCTTGTGCCGCCTTTTCTGCTCTTGCGGCTTCTTCCGCTTTCTCCTCTTCTTCTGCCTGTAATGCGGCGCGGCGTTTTTCCTCTTTCAAACGACTTACCATGTCTATATCTGCAACCGACTCAATCTCTCCGATCGCCTGCTCCAGATCCGCAAGATCTTCTTCATCCTCGATCTCATCTTTTCTTACCGGACGGAATTTGATCTGGGATGTATTTCCCATATCCTTTTCTTTGCCGAATTCCGACTCCTCTTCATCCTCAAAGTCAAAATCCATCGCTCCTGTTTCCGTCAAATCGAACTCCGACTCTTCTTCGTCTTCAAAATCAAAGTCCATCGCTCCCGTTTCCGTCAAGTCAAACTCCGGCTCTCCTTCATCTTCAAAGTCAAAGTCCATCGCTCCCGTTTCCGTCAAGTCAAACTCCGGCTCTTCTTCATTCTCAAAGTCGAAATCCATCGCTCCCGTTTCCGTTAAATCAAACTCCGGCTCTTCTTCATCTTCAAAGTCAAAGTCCATCGCTCCCGTTTCCGTCAAATCAGATTCCGACTCTTCTTCATCTTCAAAATTAAAATCCATCGGAGCTGTCTCGTCTTGGAAATCATCTGCCGTCAATTCTTCCAACTCCGGATGAAGAAGTTTTCTCAATGCAACGTCTAACGGCATCGTATCTCCCAGTTTCTTTTTAGCAGGCTGCCTTTCTTCTTCCGGCTCTGCGGTTGTCTCCAGCACATCCGGTCCTTTTATTCCTTCCGGTACGCGCTCCTCCGGCTCATCGACTCCTTCTGCTTCGGAAACATCCGTCGGCAGATATGCGTCTTCTGTCTGCCCGGCATCTTCCGCATCTATCGGCACCTGCTCGTCCTGTTCAACATGATCCTCTGCATCCTCCGCCGGTGAATCCGCTTCTAACGCCTTGATCTCGTCGGCTTCCCACGCTTCCGTATCTACTTCCACCGGGTCGTTCGGCAAAGTGATCTCTCTTACTCCTTCTGAGATCGTTTCCGGCATCATGTCCGGAACAAGTTCCTCCATTCCCTTCGGAACTCGTGCGTTCACCTGCTGTTCGGCAGCGAAATCAGCATCGGCAACTTCGGAGTCGGCAGCCATAAGTTCAGCTCCCGGCAAACCGTTTTCTTCTTCCTCCTGCTCGGATTCATCTGCCTCTGCATAAGAAAAAATATCAGGAATCTCCTCTGTCTCCTCGGACGTCCTTGCATAACGCTTATCGTACTTTTCCTGCTGGGAAGGAGTCAGTGGTTTGTACTGCATCTTCAGTTCCATCGCCTTATAGACATACTGCCCCTCGCTGAACCAAAGAATCAAATCGTCACACTCTTCCAGACATTCTGATGTCATACCGGCTTCCTGATACAGCTTCGCCAGTTCATATGCCCACTCTTCAATATATTCGGATTTCTTATATTCTTCAAGAGCTTCGATCTGCTGCTCGATCGGCGCCCTCTGCGCGCGGAAAATCTTATATCTTAAAATGTACTGATTCGGGTCTTTCGGCGCGATCTGCATAAACTCATCGTAAAAATCGATCGCCTCATCGACATTTCCCGTCTTAAGAGCCAATCCGCACAGACGGCTGATAATCTTACGGCTTCCTTCCGCCCGCTGATATGCAAGCGTCAAAATGTCATATCCCTTCTGATATTCTCCGGTTTTTTCATAAATTTCACTGACGTTTGACAACATCACTGCATTGCGCACGCGCCTCCAGTCAATTTCATCTGCGATCGCCGCCGCTCTGCTGTACGCGCCGCTCTCCATAAGTTCGAGCATCCGTTCAGTCTTTGATTTATATTCGTATTTATCCACCGCATTCACCTCATTAAAAAATAGTTTTGTACAGGGCAGTGTCTTTCCTTCTATGTTTCTTTACATACTATATCTTTCAATATTTTATCATATGCATTTCGCAATGTCAAAAAAATGCACCCTCAATTAACATTGAAGATGCATTTTTATAATCTATTTAATTTTTTCATATTCTCTTTATTTTTAAATCGGAGGCAAATATTAGATTCTGTTCCTGTAAGACCTCTGCCATTGTTATTTGATCTGCGGTCGATTTATTAAGACCTGCTTATTAAATCTTCCCTCCTTCAATTAACAAATTCGAGTTCATAACAGTATCCTTATCACATATCACTTACGTTCCTTGTTTCCGGTACCACCACACATATTAAACCCGATATGCACGAATGATAATCTACTCAATGTTTCTTTACACATCTTTTGAAATTCTGCTATATGTGGTATCTATATTCAATATGTCTGCAAATGTTAAATCTTTCTGATCTCTATCCGGACTTCCAACTCTCCGATCAATTCTTTCGTTATTTTTATTCCGGATCATCTATCCTTGAGCAAAGGTCTCTTCTCCACAGGAACTTACACTTGCCGTACCACTAACATATTGATGATTCACTGAAATCACGCTGTCCATTGGTCTTTCCCTCCTGCTATCCGTTTATTTTTAATCTAATCGGGCAACTGATACGATGCCTTCTTAGTTAAATATCCTTTTGAGATGCTTTTGTTTTTATTTTGTTGTATCTCTTTTGGATGTCTTTATAATATCACCTGAGTTTTATTTTGTCAATACATTTTTATAAAAAACTTTAAATAATTACATTTTACTTTTATATTGTATGAATTTTCTGACAATGTTGCTGTCTCTGCAAAAAAGAATAAGGCGTCCGTTACCGAACGCCCTATTCCATAAAAGCTTAAATGTTTACTGCCTTAATCAAAAGACAAGTTTTCACTATGCTCTTTTTCTTCTAACCGCTACATAAGCAATTACCGACATTCCCGCAAGTACAAGCCACAGAGCTACATGTGCCGTATCTCCTGTCTGTACGCTTCCGCCCTGTGACGGAGTTGACGGAGTCTGCGGATCATTCTTCGGCGGAGTCTGTGTCTTCGTCAAACCTTCTGCCGCTGAATTCAACTGTGCCAAAGCAGCTTTTACCTGATCTGCTGTTGCAGCCTCGTTATCCAAGATTGCCTTAGCAGATTTCAGAGCGTTTTCAAACTTCGCCCAGCTCTCTGCTGTGTAACCGTCGTTCTTCTTATCTTTGTACTTGTCGTAAGCTGCCTGAAGCTCGCTCTTATCAACAGACGGTTTTCCGGAAAGCTTCAATGCTACGCGAGCGTCTCTTAACGCATTAAGCGCTGCGTCTACCGCTGCCTGATCACTGTTGCTGTTGTCTTCCACGATTGCTTTTGCCGCTTTCAGCGCATCTGCATATTCTTTCCAAGAATCTGCTGTATAGTCTGCCTCTTTCAGATCTTTATACTCTTCGATCAAAGCTTTCAATGCATCTGTGTTTCCACGCTGTACAAGCGCTGTAACCGCATCGTTCAACGCTTTTGCTGCTGCATCGATCTCCGTCTGATCTTTGCTGTCTTTCAGTACCTTTTCTGCATCTGAAAGAACTGTTTTCATTGCTTTGTAAGAATCTGTTGTGTACAAGTTCGCATCAGCCGCTTTCGCTGCATCGATTGCTGCTTTTAACGCCTCTTTATTGATCTGCTCTACTTTTACTAATGCTGTATGAGCATCTTCTAACGCTTTCTTCGCTGCGTCTACCGCTGCCTGATCAAGATTGCTGTTGTCTTTCACAACTTTTTCTGCCGCTGTCAACGCATCTGTGTACGCTTTCCAGGAATCTGTTGTGTAGTCTGCCTCTTTCAGACCTTCTGCTTTATATTCTGCGATCAAAGCTTTCAACGCATCTGTGTTTCCACGTTCTACAAGCGCAGCAACCGCATCATTCAAATCTTTTGCTTTCGCATCGATTGCCGCCTGATCCTTACCGTTTGTCAGAAGTTCTTCTGCTTCTGCAAGAACTTTTTCCATTGCATTGTAAGAAGCTGTTGTATATGCGTTTTCGTCTTTTGCTTTTGCCGCATCTACTGCTGCCTGCAGTTTGCTCTTATCAAGCTGCGGATCTACCGGAGCTTTTACGAGAGCTTCTTTTGCCGCTTTCAATGCGTCTTTCGCCGCATCTACTTCTGCCTGTGTCTTATTGCTGTTGTCTGCCACGATTCCATTTGCAGCTTCAAGAGCTTCTTCGTATTTCACCCATGTCTCATGTGTGTAATCCGCTTCTTTCAGTTCTTTGTACTCTTCAATAAGAGCTTTCAATGCATCTGTGTTTCCGCGTTTTGCCAATGCTGCATGTGCATCTTCTAACACTTTCTTCGCTGCATCTACCGCCGCCTGATCGCTGTTGCTGTTATCTGTTACGATTGCGTTTGCCGCATTCAGAGCAGTCTCATAAGCGCTCCATGTAGATGTTGTATGATCCTCTGCTTTCAAATTCTCTTTTGCGTACTGATCGATCAAAGCTTTCAGATCTGTTACATCTCCGCGAGCAACAAGTCCTTTCACAGCTTCAGTTAATTCTGCAACCATTGCGTCGATCGCATCTTTTGTACCGTTTACAAGAAGCTGTTTTGCTTCTGCAATTTTAGCTTTTACCGGCTCTGCGCTTGTTACTGTACTTGTTTCAACTTTCTTCTCTGCGTCTGCGATTGCTGTTCTCAGAGTGGATGCGTCTACAAGTTTACCTTCTGCGCCTTCCAGTTTCGTTATCATAGCAGTTACTTCGTCCTGTGTCTGTGCTCCTGTCGCCACAAGATCGTAACCTTCTTTCACGAGCGCTTTGAATGCTGCCGCACTGTCTGTCGTTGCTTTGGATGTGTCTACTGCTGACAATACAGTCAATCTTTCGATCAATGCTGTAATATCTACGCCCGGTTTCTCTTCTTTCTCCGGTTTTGTTCCGAATACTTCAAGCTCTACAACATGGTTTGTTGTTGTGTCGTTGTTCGCTCTTCCGTACATATAAACACGAACAAACTGTGCTTTTGTTCCTGCCGGCAACGTCCATGATTTGCCCTTTGCAGTTTCTGTATAGTCTGTGTCAAAATTACTCTGACCTTCTTTGTTTAATTTATGAACGTTCCCTTCATCTGCATTGTAGACGATTGTAGCTTTTCCTTCTTTGAAGTCTGTTTCTTTTTCTGCTACAGCTACTACTGTATCGCCATATGTTCTACCATCACCCCAGTAACGATACAGTGACAAGGAATTCACATCACATACATCCCCTAAATCAACCTGCATATAAGAGGATTCGCGTCTGTTGTCCGCACCAAACTCAGCATAATTATTTGTGTTCTTAGTTCCATCTACAGCCATAGTCATCGGTCTGTCGCCGCCTTTTGCTGCATCTGTATCATCTTTCGTCCATTTTGCTGTTACGTTTGCATCTTTGGCGATGTTCTTTGCTTCTACTTTTTCTCCGTAAATTGCAAGATCAGCTACTGTAATGAATTTATTTTCATTCGCTGATTGCCAGTGATAGGAAGAAATTCCGCTGATGCGTACATATCTCGCTTCCTGTGCCGCGAATGTGATCTCCTCAGGGAAGAATGACTCATCGTTTGTATTTGTAATCTTGCTTGAAAGATCAAGTCCGTTTTCTCCTGTTTCCGGAGTCCATGTCGTACCGTCTTTACTAATCTCTACGATCAGCTTTTTAATATTACCTGTACATGCCCAGTAATTCTGTGCTCCATTGAAGTATCGCGGTGTGTAATCAACCTGATCCAACTTATATGTAGCTCCCAAATCGACTTTCAGCCATGCGTTATCGCTGTTTACAGTGCCATTTTCTACTTTCTGACTTGTCCAGAATGTTGTTTTGTCTCCGTCCAAGATCTTGTCTTTGCTTCCTTCACTTGTCGCGGAAACTGTGATCATACTATCTGTAAGTTCAAGTTTCGGAAGTCCTTCCGGCTCTCCCATCTTAGCTACTTCATCATATCCGTATGCGATATCGTACACAGATGCCGCTGTCACGCCTTCACCTGCTGTGATGGCAGCTTTTTTCACTGTATGGAATCTGTTATCTGCGTTGTAAGCAGATCCTTCCAGTGTTCCGTCTACATAAAGCTTCAGCATACCGTTGTTTTCTTTCACACCTACTACTTTATGCTCTGCTCCGTCATTGATTACCTTGCCGGAAACCGCTGTAGCGCCGTTCAGTGTGAAGGATGCTTTTCCTTCTGCCGTTACTTTCAACTCATACTGAGCATCCTGTTTTACGAGAGACTTCTCTTTACCGTCTGTAGTTACTGTTGCAGCTACTGTGAATCCGTTGTTGGAATTCAGAGATTTATCTGCTGCTGCAAGTTCTCCTGCTGTAACGCTTCCGTTTTCAACGATCACGTTATCTTTGTGATATACAACAGATGCAGCTTCTGTTGCTTTGTTGCCGGACATATCTTTAATATCCTGCGGAGTTACTTTTACTGTTGCTTCGTTTGCCGGAGCTTCTGCTAATTCGATATGATATGTTGTATCGTCTGCACTCTTCTTAACGGAAGCAACTTTTCCATTTTCTACCTTAAAGAGGTTTCCTGATACTTTCTCATCGAACTTCACTGTGATTTCTTTCGCACCGTCTGTCATAATTCTGTCGATCTTCGGCGCTGTTGTGTCTTTCTGAGCTGAAACGCGTAAGATACGCACTTCGTTCGGTTTCAGGTTCACTGTATATTCTTTGCCGTACTCTAATGTACCTGTCTGAGCAGATTCATCTGAAAGAAGATAGCTGTGCTCTAAGTAGTAGTTTAATGTGCCTGCATTTTCTGCAACACCCATTGTACGGTCAAATGTGAACTTGATCGTCTTATCTGCGCTTGCAGACGGGTTACGGAGTGAGATAATTCCGTCTGTTCCGTCGAAGCATGAGAATCCGTATGCTTCTGCCTGCGCTTCGTTTGAGTCAAAATTATTTAATTTTGTAACATCTGGTTTTCCGCCGATCATCTTGGAGTTTTTGAGCATATGGTAGTTTGCCTCTGCCCACTCAAGGAATTCTCCTGTAATCTCGTATTTTCCGTCTGTCATAATACTGTCAGAGTAGTACAGCTCCCAGAATGCTGTTCCACGAGTAGAAAGCATGTACAGATAGTTCTGGAAATCTTCATCTGTAGCGGTATTAACCGTCATTCCTGTTCCTTCTTTTCCGTAAATCGGATCATGGTTGTAAAGTTTCTGGAGTGGGAACTGGAACTGATGATTCTTCAGGAAATCATAGTAACAAGCGTCACGGTATGTGATCTGCTTGTTCATCTTTGTCGTTCCAAAAGATGCGTCTCTTTGATCCGCTGTACACTGAAGCCATACGGAGTCCGCCCACTGTAAATACCACGGACTCGGGTTTACATAACATGTAAGGGAAATCCAAAGATTATTAATATTGTCTTCTTTTTCACTCTTACGAACTGTTTCCATCAGATCGATCCATGCTTCCCACAGATCAGTCACATGATACATCTGATGATAACCGCCTGTCATATGGTGGTTTGACTCGCTGTATACCGGAACACCGTCTGCTCCGCCTGCATTATTAAAATGGTTGTACTGAGCATTGTCTGCGAATCCATCCCATTTCCAGTAGTTGACATCCCATTTTTTCTGCCATTCAACTGCCATTTTTGTAAAGTTATCTACATATGTGCGGTCAGCCACGTCGATAGAGCCGCCGGCTTTACTTCCTTTTTTTGCTGTCTGAATAATATCTGCTAATGTACTATAGAAGTTATATCCGCCTCTCGGTCCAACCCATACTCCGAAGTTACTTCCAAACTTCTTAACAAGTTCGCTGGATGGTGCCAGTTCTTTCGGGAATTTCTCATTAAACGTCCAGAAACCTTTGTTGTTAATTGTTGCTCCGGATTGTTCGTGCGAACCTTCGCTTATTGATCCATTATTATATGCATTCCATCCATCGTCTACTACATAGGAATCAAGAGGACTGACTTCCGCTTTATTCAACTCGCGGTCAATCTCAATGAAGGAATTCAGAATATTCTCATCACTGATCTTCATCATGTTATCGAACCATGAGTTATACTGTGTACGGAACTCTGACGGAGTTGCGATTGACTTGATGTACTCGAAGAAGTCTGCCTGAATAACTTCCTGCTCTGTACTTCTTGCCGCACCTGCAACTGTCTGCCATGTCACATACTTATCGTCTGTTGTCAACTGATTATCTTCTTTCAGTCTGCTGAACGTCTTACCACTGTAATAACGCATAAATCCTGTTCCGTTTACGATCTCTGTATCCGCTGCCGGGAACTCACATCCGAAGAACATTCCCTGAATGTAGATCGGCTGTCCGAGGTTCGCTTTGAACTCTTCCATCTGAACAACGCCGCCTTGACCTCTCGGAATTGTCCACTGTGCATCGGACTCTGCCACTTTCAGAGACTCAAGGTCGATATAGTCGATCTCAGCATCTGCCATCTTGTCATCCGGCACGTCGATCTCAAGGAATTTACGCATGAAGTGATCGCCTTCGTACATTACGATTACTTCGTCGATTGAATACTCTACGTTTTTGTGAGTGTACGGTTTGAAAGAAAATGTTACTTTCTTACCTGTTTTCTCTTTACCGTTGATCGTTGCCGTTGTATCTTCGACTTTGACTGCCTCATTGCCGTCTTTCAGCTCTAAATCGCTTGTCTCAAATGCACGGTCATCCGTATCTACCGGAGCTTTATCTGCGTGGAGATTAAATTCTGCTCCGCCGGCAAATCTTTCCCCATTGTTTGAAGATGTTGCTACGAACTTAATCTGTTTCGCAGTACATGCTTCTTTCAAGTTTACATAGATCGGGTTCGTACCATTATATTCAAATTCGCCTTCTGCGATCGGCTCTCCCCAATCTTCGGATTCATAATCAAGTTTGTTTTCTGCTGTTGATGCGTACAGCTTGTACCCCTTAATATTTCCGTTTGTGTTTTCTCCTTCTTTTCTCGGTGTATAAGAGAAAGACTGGAATGTCACATCTTTTCCGAATGTGATTACTACATTATGCGGATAGTCCTGATCACCTTGTCCAGTCCCCCCCCCATAATTTGAATGCCAGATACTCTCTGTTCTTCCATCTAACAAGTTAGATGCCGGTCCATCTGAGTCTCCGCTCGCATTCTGGTAGCTGTCTGCCGTTGCTGTCCAGCCGTCACGGTTGATTGCCTCTAAGGTAATCGATCCTTTTTGCTCTTTCGTTGTCTTAACAACGAATTCTTCACTTCCTTCTTGCGGAGTGAAGGTTGTTCCTTCTCCACCAGTTCTTTTGTTCACAATTTCAGTCGTGGACAATTTTTTGTCCGCTGTTGAAAATGTTCTTTTGATGGCATCGTTTCCGATTGTAACAGTATTATCTTTCTGCTCAACGGTTACTTTACCATACGGAACTGCAGTTTCATTTTCTGCCGCTCCGGCAACTGATGTTGTGGAGAAGACGCTCGTCACAACCATAGCTGCTGCGAGCGCTGCACTGAAAAATTTCTTTTTCATAATATTCTCTCCTTTCCCCGTGAAATTGTTATGTTTTTCACAGTCTGCATCTATTTTATGATAACATATTCCCTGTCATTTCGGTACATCCAATATCCTTTTCGTGATATTTACTTAATTTGTGTCAATTTAATCAATGTTTTTTTAAGATTTTATCGGTTTTTCTTAAGAATTCTTCTTTTTATTTTCCGCAATTTATTAAGACGACTATAATATCCTGTTTATGTCAGGAAATAAAGGGAATCCTGTAAATAACACTTAAAGGAGTTGCATTATATATGAAGAAACTCATTTATCCGGCAGCGCTTATTCTGCTTTTTATTATATTGACAACGACAATTCTGCCTGCCGACGCCGTCTACGGATCGAATACGGACTGGTTTTCCCAGCATGCCGCTCTTGCGGAAACGATCCGTGACGCCTGCGTGGAACAGCACACGCTTCTTCCCGACTGGATCGATCTCGGAAGCGGAAGCAGCGGATATCAGTTTTCTTATTATGGATTTTTAAGACCTGATATTCTGATCGGATGTCTGTTTCCGCAGATTCCTATGGTTTACATCCTGATCGGCTATATGCTTGCACTTTATCTCGCTTCCGTTCTTTTATGTTATATGTGGCTGCAAAGCGAGGATATTTCCCCGTTCTTTTCCTTCATCGGAAGCGTTTTATTTTTGACTGCGGGATGTCTTTTCCATATGCATCGTCAGATCATGTTTGTCAATTATCTGCCGTTTTTGATCCTTGCTTTTTTGTGCGTGAAGAAACGTAAGTTTCGCTTTCTCCCTCTTTGTATGCTTCTGATCTGCCTGCACAGCTTCTATTTTGCGATCGCCGCATTTGCCGCGATCGGCTGGTACTGGCTGAGAACGGAAAAAGAGACATTTTGGAAAGATTCGTTTTTCAAAAAATATATCCCTTCCGCCGTTCTTTCCGTATGCATGGCGGCGGCGCTCCTTCTGCCGACAGGACTTGTACTGATGGAGCACAGACGAAGCGGCGGCGGATTTTCTCTTTTGAAAATATTAGAGCTTTTCGGACCGAATATCTCTATGAACGGCATCTTGTTTAACGAATACGGACTGGGGCTTACATTGATCTGCTTTTACACGATACTTGCCGGATTAAATAAAAAAATCCTGCCAAAAAAGAATTCTTTCCTGACAGCGTTTTATTTTTATCTTTCGGATTGTTCGGTATCTTTTCTTACATTTTAAACGGAACGCTCTACGCCAGACCGAAGATACTTATTCCGTTTCTGCCGCTGTTCATCCTGCACTGCGTACGTTACTTAAAATCAGCGCACACCGAAACAGACCGCGTTTCATCGTATCCGCTCTATCCGTTTGCCGTAATGCTTCCGCTTGGTCTGCTCTGGTTCAGTCAAGTTCAGTTTCCGTGGATTTTGATCGAACTTGGTATTCTGTTTTTATTTTGCCTGATACAAAGACGGAAACAAAACCTTATTTTGCAAATGTTTAAAAATCCCCGCATTTTTGCCCGGGTAGAATTACTCGTCTATCTGCTCATACTGATCGCCCCGGTCGGTATGTATATTACAACTGCCAGAAAGGAAAACTGGGTAAAGAAAGCAGATGTTTCGGCAAAAGAAACTTACACAAAACTCGCGGAAATTCCGATGGATCCGCTCTATCATTTTGACAGCCTGACCGAACCGCTTGCAAACGGAAACCGCGCCCCAGAAGCGAAAATAACAAGAAGTTCTATGTATTCTTCTGTGACAAACAGCGCTTACTCCGACTTGTATTATGACGTGCTGAATACACCGATCCGAATCAATAACCGGATCGCGCTGCTTACTTCCGATAATCCGTTCATGCTTCATCTTCTTGGCGTTCGGTATATCGAGACAGAAAAAGATCATATTCCCGCCGGGTATACGCCTCTGTATTCTTCGGCAAAAGACACGGTGGTCGCAGAGAATAAACACGTGCTTCCGAATGTTTATTTTACATCGGATACAATCTCTGAAAAAGAGTTTGACCGTTTCAATCAAATCGAACAGTTGGAAGCGATTTCCCGCAAAACCATAATAGAAAACACTTCCACTGATACGGACAGCGACGTTTACCTCCCCGGAAAGTTTATCACTCCTTTTGCCCCGAAACTGTCGGCAGACGGCAAACTTCCCGATAGTTTGACTATCAAAAAGACTGCCGATAAGCATGACATAATCTCAAAATGTCAACAATCGTTGACATTTTATGTTGAAAATACAGGTTTTGGCAACATTTTGTTGCTTTCTTTCCAGGTGGATAATAAAACGATCGATCCTGTTGTCATCGACATTAACAACATACGCAATAAGCTTTCGGGACTATTTGCGCCTTACCCAAACGGAAACAATACGTTTCACTATCAGTTTTCAGCGGACAGTGACTCGGGTATGACAAAACTAAAGGTTACTTTTCCAAAGGGTCATTTCACTGTCAGCAACGTACAGTGGCATTTATGTAATAAACATATTTTCGACGACAAGAACACAATTACAAAAGCGGTCTGTGACAGCAGAACCGAACGCAGCGCCTTCCTTTCAGGCACGACTGTTTTTTCCGGAAGCATCCATGCAGAAAGCAACGGGGTTCTCGCGTCTGCGATTCCGCGGCAAAACGGACTTGAGCTTTACATCGACGGCAGACGCACAGATATTATCCGCGTAAATAAAGCTTTTGCAGGAGCACATATCGAAAAGGGGAATTTCGATTTTCTCCTCCCGGAAAACAAATCGGCTGTATCATCAGCCTGATATCTCTGTTGTGCTATTTAAGTTACCTGATTTTTACATTTGGAGTCTTTACTTCAAGAAAAACACAAAATATTACAACGGCTCACCATAAAAACGCGCTGTAAGAAATTCACTATAATCATTATAAGAAAGAGGGAACTGACTTTGAAACGAATTTACTTAAGCAAAGAACTGCTCACTTACATCATTACCGGAGGAATCACAACCGGAGTTAATTACATGTTATACGGACTTTTTCTATTTTTTCACGTTCCGTATATTGCATCTAACAGTATCGCATGGACAGGCGCGGTTATCGCCGCCTATGTTCTGAACAGAAAATGGGTCTTTCGGTCAAACAGACGGATTCCCGAAGAGTTTTTCTCCTTTGCTGCTCTACGATTTATCACACTGCTCGTCGAAAACGTTCTGCTTTGGCTTGCCGTCGATCAATTATCACTTTCTTTGATCGGCTCAAAATTAATCGTAAGCGTCGTAACCGTGATCGGAAACTATGCGCTCTGCAAATACCGCGTTTTCAAAACTGCCGCTCATGGGCAGGATCAAAATATGATCAGAAAGGAGCTGCTGCCATATGACAATCAAAAATAATCCTGCTGACGATGTGATCAGCATTATCGTTCCGTGTTTTAATGAGGAGAGCGTTCTCCCCGCTTTTTACAGCGCGGTTTCAGACGCCGCATCCTCGATCGAAGACGCTGTCTGCGAATTTCTTTTTATAGATGACGGAAGTTCTGACCGAACGGCAGAGATCCTTCAGCATTTTACAGAGAAAGACGAGCGTGTCCGTTTTCTTACATTTTCCAGAAACTTCGGAAAAGAAGCCGCCATGTACGCCGGACTTCAAAATGCATCGGGAGACTACTGTGTATTTATGGACGCCGATCTGCAGCATCCGCCCGCTCTGCTTAAAAACATGTATCACGCTGTCAAATACGAAGGATACGACTGCTGTGCAGGACTTAGAGAGGACCGAACCGGAGAAAATCCGATCCGCACGTTCTTATCCCGCTCTTTCTATCACTTGATCGGGAACGCATGTCATCTCGATATGGGAGACGGAAAAGGTGATTTCCGAATGATGAACAGAGCTATGACGGACTCTATTTTGGAACTCAAAGAATACAACCGCTATATGAAAGGGATCTTCTCTTTCGTTGGATTTGATACAAAATGGATTCCGTTTCACAACACTGAGCGCGCCGCAGGAAAAACAAAATGGAATTTCCGCTCGCTGTTCCGCTATGCAATGGACGGAATGTTATCATTTTCTTCCGCCCCCGCTTCCCTGCCCGGCTTCATCGGCATGTTTCTCCTGATCGCCGCCGTTGTCACAGGACTTGTTTCCGTTTTCACCGGACATAAAGCAAACTGGATCCTTCTGCTTGTCTGCCTGATCCTCGCGTTGAACGGCATACAGATGATCTTCCTGTCACTGCTCGGACAATATATGTCGAAAGATTATATGGAAAGCAAGAAACGACCGATCTATATTATAAAAAAGAAAGGGGGGTTTTAACCCCTCCTTTTCTACGACAGCTCTAAGTTTCCTGTATAAAGCTGATAATACGTTCCTTTCTGTGACAGCAACTCATCATGTGTTCCACGTTCGATAATACGTCCGTGTTCCAGCACCATGATCGCATCGCTGTTTCGGATCGTCGAAAGTCTGTGGGCGATTACAAATACTGTACGCCCTTTCATAAGGTTATCCATACCTTTTTGAACGATACTTTCTGTTCTTGTGTCAATAGACGATGTCGCTTCATCCAGGATCAGTACCGGCGGATCGGCAATGGCAGCTCTTGCGATCGCAAGAAGCTGACGCTGTCCTTGAGACAGTTCTTCTCCGTCTCCGCTCAAGCGCGTCTCATAACCTTTCGGAAGCATTCTGATGAATCCGTCTGCATGAGCCAGCTCTGCTGCCTTATAAACTTCCTCATCTGTCGCATCCAGTTTCCCGTAACGAATGTTTTCCATAATCGTTCCTGTAAACAAATGTGTATCTTGAAGAACGATACCAAGCGATCTTCGCAGATCAGCCTTTTTAATCTTGTTTATATTAATATCATCATAACGGATCTTTCCGTCCTGAACATCATAGAAACGATTGATCAGGTTTGTGATCGTTGTCTTTCCCGCTCCCGTCGAACCGACAAAAGCAAGTTTTTGTCCCGGCTTCGCGTACAGAGTCAGATCATGAAGCACCATGTGGTCTTCCGTATATCCGAACGTCATATCATAAAATCTCACGTCGCCTTTCAGCTCCGTATATGTCACTGTGCCGTCTGCCTGATGCGGATGTTTCCATGCCCACATGCCTGTTCTTTCTTTACACTCCGTAAGATTTCCCTGTGCATCCTTCTTTGCGTTTACAAGAGTAACATATCCTTCGTCTACTTCCGGCTCTTCATCCATCATATTAAAAATACGTTCCGCACCTGCAAGAGCCATGATGATTGAGTTAAACTGCTGGGCAATCTGCATAAACGGCTGAGTAAAGCTCAATCATCAT
>OGGB01001069.1_pt1 | contig 20513 bp, 15 predicted proteins | sample 1571111 | NCBI WGS metagenome assembly OGGB01 (sample SAMEA2582067, study PRJEB24529) | metagenome | biome: Human gut stool | place: China | collected 2011
GGGAGACTGCATTTGGCGGCGGAACCAAGCTTTCGGCAGAAGATGGATTTTTACAATTCATGATGGAGAGACTGTTTGCCAGCAGTGCTCCCGCAGAAGAGGAACAGGGGGAGGACGAAGAGGAAGACGGGGATGATATGAAGCTTACCAGCCTTCAGAGTATCTCCGATTTCATGACATGCGCCGGAAGGACCATGCCGGAAAACATCCGCCTGTGGGCCAGAAGAAATCTGGCGGTGGCCAGATCCCATGAGGTGTCTCCGGAAGAGAGAAGACATGCCCAGAGAGCGCTGTCCATCATGATGAACATTCAGTGGAAGGGCAATTACTTCGAAGCCATTGATCCGATGGAAGCCAGACGGATCCTGGACGAGGAATTGTACGGCATGGAGAGAGTCAAGCAGCGGATCATGGAGACCATTATCCAGATTAACCGTACCCACACCTTACCGGCTTACGGACTGCTTCTGGTGGGTCCGGCCGGAACCGGTAAATCCCAGATCGCTTATGCGGTGGCGAGGATCCTGAAATTGCCCTGGACAACATTAGACATGAGTTCCATTAACGATCCGGAGCAGCTGACCGGAAGCTCCAGAATCTATGCCAATGCCAAGCCGGGCATTATCATGGAGGCTTTTTCCATGGCGGGAGAGTCTAATCTGGTATTCATCATCAATGAGTTGGACAAGGCGGCAAACGGCAAGGGTAACGGCAATCCGGCGGATGTGCTTCTGACACTGCTTGACAATCTGGGATTCACGGACAACTATATGGAATGTACCGTTCCCACCTTTGGTGTCTACCCCATCGCCACTGCCAATGACAAGGAGCAGATCAGTGCTCCACTGATGTCTCGTTTTGCGGTGATCGATATCCCGGATTACACACCGGAGGAGAAGAAGATCATTTTCTCCAGATTTGCATTGCCGAAGGTGCTGAAAAGGATTGGACTGCAGGCAGACGAATGCACACTCACCGAAGAGGGACTGGATGCGGTGGTGGAGATCTATTCCAACACCAGTGGAATCCGTGACCTTGAGCAGGCGGCGGAGCATCTGGCAGCCAATGCCCTGTATCAGATCGAAGTGGACGGGGTAAAGGAAGTTGTATTTGATGCAGAAAAAGTGAAGAAATTATTTCTATAAGTAATAAAAGCAGGTAGTCGCAGGATGTGGTTGCCTGCTTTTTGTGCAAAATCGGGGGCTTTTGCCCGGCATCATTATAGAAAAACGAGTAGAGGAGAGGGACATGACAAAGAAAGTATTAGTGATCACGGATGCACAGAACGAATTCATCATCGGAGCGCTGGGAAACAAGGAGTGCGAGGCGGCGGTAAAGTATATCGTTGCGGCAGCAGAAAGCGGGGAATACTACAAGGTGATTTTTACAAAGGATACCCATACGGCGGATTATCTGCACACCCAGGAAGGAAAGCGTCTGCCCGTTCTGCACGGACAGGAAGGCACAGAAGGATATAAGATCCACCCGGATATCGTGAAGGCGGTACAGGAGCATTATGCACCGGAACAGATCCTTACGGTGAAAAAGCCTACTTTTGGCAGTCTGGATTTTGGGAATACGCTGAAGGCAGTCTGGGAAGAGGTGACGGCAGCAGGAGAGGCAGCAGAGGGTGAATATCCCATGGAAGTGGATTTTACCGGATTCTGCACCGGAATCTGTGTGTTAAGCAATGTGGTCATGGCAAAGGCATTTGTACCGGAAGCGAGAGTGTGTGTCATTGAGAAGGCCTGTGCCTGTGTGACACCCCAGACGCACCAGACGGCCATCGCAGCTATGGGACCGATCCAGGCGGATGTGATTTAGAGAACATATCATATTTACACAGTTGTGAATCTAAGAGAGAAAGAGGATAAAATCATGCAATTACCACAGATCATCAACAGCTTACTGGAAAATGATATGTACAAGTTCTCTATGGGACAGTGTATCTACCACCAGTTCAGCGCTTATAAGACTACCTGGACCTTCAAATGCAGGAATACAGATGTATTTTTCACATCTGAAATGGTAGAAGAAATCAAGGCGCAGATCCGGGCCTATTGTGACTTACGTTTTACGGAAGAAGAACTGGCTTATCTGGAAAACGTAAAATGGATCAAGGGTTCCTATGTGGATTTCCTACGGCTGTGGCAGCCCAGATATGAGGATTTTGAGATCGGCACAGAGGCAGACTGTGGCCTGACTATCGAGACGAAGGGCTCCTGGCTGAATACTTCCATGTATGAAATTCCAACGCTGGCTATTGTTAATGAAGTATTTTTCCGTATGAATTATGACTATGAGAAGCTGTATGCCTCCTTCCGGGAGCGTCTGGCAGACAAGCTACAGAAGCTGGTGGACGGAACGTATTGCCTTGGAAATTTCAGTGAATTCGGTCTGAGACGCCGTCTCTCTGCAGAGGCACAGGAACTGGCAGTACAGGAGCTGGTGGGGCATAATAAGGATTATAAGGACTCCGCCTGCATTGGTACCTCCAATGTCTATCTGGCAAAGAAATGGAACGTGACACCGGTAGGCACTATGGCCCATGAATGGATCATGTGTACCGGGCAGGGCAATCACAAGCACAATCCGGCATATTCCAACTGGTATGCCCTGGATGCCTGGGTGAAAGAGTATGGCATTTTGAACGGAATTGCTTTGACGGATACGATCACCACAGATTGTTTCCTGAAAGATTTCCAGCTGACCTATTCCACTCTGTTTTCCGGCGTGCGGCATGACAGTGGGGATCCCTTTGCCTGGGGCGAGAAGATGATCGCTCATTATGAATCCCTGGGAATTGATCCGAAGCGCAAGACCCTGCTGTTCAGTGACAGTCTGGACTTTGCACGGGCGGATGAACTGCGTAAGGCATTCCGGGACCGGGTGACGGTGGCTTTCGGTATCGGAACCTATATTGCCAATGATACCTGCGAGGAACCGTTGAATATTGTCATGAAGACCACTGCCTGCAACGGCATGGATGTGGCAAAGATCTCCGATACTCCCGGCAAGGAAATGTGTAAGAATGCGGATTACGTGGATTATCTCACCAGATGTATCAGATGGAGACTGGAACATGACAGATAGGAAGCAGAAGAAAATCAGAAACGGCGGGAATACAGCATGGATGAAAAAAGCAGAATAGAAAACAGAATCGGTGTGCTGGATGGAATCCGTGCCATAGCCATCGGGATGGTAGTGTGGTTTCATTTCTGGCAGCAGACATGGCTGACACCGTATCTTCGGATTCCAACAGAGTACACAAAATATATTGGACTCACGGAGATCAACCTAGCTGGATGGGTCAGATATGGATTCGTTTTTGTGGATATGATGATCCTGCTCAGCGCATTCTGCAATTTTTATCCCTATGCCAGATCTATTGTTCTGGGAGAGGACTGGCCGGATACGAAGAGATTTTACAGAAAGAGGGCAGCAAGAATACTGCCTTCTTACTATTTTATGCTGACGATCGATCTGGTTTTTTATATTTTACCTTGGCATAAATATCGGAATGTGGGGGCATTGTGCAAAGATATTGTAACACATGTATTTTGCGTTGCACCAAACTGGTCGGACACTTATATATCCACCTCTTTTAACGGTGTGTTGTGGACGGTACAGATGGAAGTAATCTATTATCTGCTGCTGCCGTGGATCGCAAGATTGTTCCGCAAGTGGGCCTTTGCCACTTATAGTGTGATGTTGATGATTTCCGTTACAAGTACTGCGGTAATTCTGAACTGTTTTGCGGGAAAAGAGAGAAATTATGGAAATAATATTCTGACGTTTATGGGAATCTATGCCAATGGCATGCTTTGCTGCATCCTGTATGTCATGTGGAAGAAATACGTGACAGAAAATAAATATTCGCAGCTGGCAGGAACAGTGCTCTCTGTTTTGTGCATTTTTCTGATGAACGGGGTGATTCATAAATACGATGGGGATGTGAATCTGCAGGCAGTTCAGCTGCAGAGCAGGCTGGTGCAGTCGTTCCTGTTTGCATTGTTCCTTTTCAGCACAGCCTGTGCGGGAGAATATTATCAGAAACTATATTCCAACCGAGTGGCATCACTTTTTTGCAAATTTTCCTATAATCTGTATCTCTGGCATCAGATGATCGCCGTCTGGCTGAAAGAAAAAAGAATTCCTTATTGGAGCGGGGATACGCCGCCAAATATGACAGGTGACCGTGTATGGCAGTGGAAATATCAGATACTGATTATCGTGGTGTCTGCGGCGGTGGCGGTAGCGGTTACTCTGATCGTGGAAATTCCTGCGGCCCGATATCTGCTGAAAGACAGGGACAGCCATAAGGAAGAAGGAAAACAGCATGACAGAATATGAACATATTGAGCACACGTTTGCACCGGTGTACGATGCGGATTCGCTGGTGCTGATCCTGGGGACATTGCCCTCTGTGAAATCCCGGGAGAACCATTTTTATTACGGACATAAGCAGAACCGTTTCTGGAAAGTGATGGCAGATCTGTGCGGGGAACCGGTGCCGGAGACCATAGAGGAGAAAAAGAAAATGCTGCTGACCCACCATATCGCCATATGGGATGTGATCCAGAGCTGCGATATTAAGGGATCCAGCGACAGTAGCATCCGCAATGTGGAGCCGACGGATATTCGAAGGATCCTGGCGGAATCACAGATCACGCGGATCTATGCCAACGGTAACAAAGCAGGAGAGCTTTATCGAAAATATCAGCTGCCCCTGACCGGCATAGAAGCCACGGTGCTGCCCTCCACCAGCCCGGCCAATGCGGCATGGAGGCTGGAGAGTTTGTGCGAAGTGTGGCGGGAGACGATAGTACTTTTATAATTTTTGAAAAAACGACAAAAAAATGAAAGTACTATTGACAATTCATGAGATGTTTTATATAATTTAAGAAATGATATCAAAGGTATCAAAAGCAAAAGGGGATTATCGTATAGAACAGACCGCGCATCTAATAAGGATGCGCGGTCTGTTTTTTATGGGAAATACATATATCGGTCATGTTTAGTATGTAGTCGTTTTAAGGAAGGACGACAGTAGCAGATATGTATCGTAGCATTGTCTGGTGGAGAAATGCCATAGGCGAGTGTAAAAGTTTAGAGAAAAGCTAGCAAAAATAGAATATATAGTAAAATATAATTTAGTAAAGTATGATTGTCTAAAATACAAATTGACGTTCCGAGGAAGATAATTTGCAGATAATTTTGATATTTGTTTGCAATGAATAAATCGGAATGTAAATTTTAAATTTAAGAAAATGGAATACTTGCCTCGCGGATTAAGTTATAGATATTTTGGAATTTTGCAGGTTCACTTTGGCGTGCGGCAATCAGAAGTCCTTGCAATCGGGCCTTTGACTGAAGATTTTTTGGATTCTGACTAAAGTATTTCCATTCACTGATTACATTAAGACTTAATGAATTTTTGATTTTTAAGTTTCCATTAGACGATATAACGACACCAGTGATAAGCTTAGGATATTTTTTGGTATAGTATTTTACTTTGTTACGTGAAAGTCGGTATAAGTTTTTAGAGATAATTTTATATATTACTTGTTTTTGAGTATGAGAAATTATGTGTTGTGAAGAAAAGGTGACGTCATCAACATACACGGACATAGTAATATTATTTTTATCACAAAAATTCTGTAAAGAATCAAACATTTTATGGTTCACCAAATAAGATAATATCTGACTTGCGGGAGACCCGGAGATTAAATGGTTTGGTGTTTTAATTTTCTTTGATATTAAAAAAGCATTTACAGATTCAACGTTTTCAATGCTACATTTTGACAAGTCTACTGTCAACAAATTAGTTAAAATATTTGCAATATCAGGAGAGGTTTTTAGTGACTCTATAAAAAAATTGTATACAGTATTGCGTGTGATACAAGGAAAAAAGGCACACAAATCAATTTTGAAGACATATTTATTACCGCTATGTAGTTTTGCATTTCCTATATATGATTTCCCTTTTATCCCAGAAAAAATATTAGCTGGAACAATGATTTTATTTAATTCATTTTTAATATGTCGTTGAATGGTTTTTAGTTCTTCAGAAGGAACTTCAATTAAACGAGGTTTGGGATCTGTTTGTATATATGGAGAAATTTGTTTGGAAACATAAGATTGTTTTAAAAATTGCCTGTTGTGGATATGTAATAAACTCAATAAATATTTCTTTGAAGTTAGTTTATATAGGTTCGAATGAATAGGGTTAATCATAAAATTCCCTCATTTCAAATTAAATGCTGGTGTTTAGCAATTGCGTACTATGCTGATAAATAAACGAATAAATTCAGCACGAGTAGTAGGATCACAAATAGACATAACCAGTGTAAGACAAATAATAGCGATAATGATGCAGATTAAAGATTTGCCATCAAGTTTAATGTTACTAAGTATGTTGACATTTATAGTAACATTAGGTTTATCCGCTTTCTTTTTCATAGAGATCACCTCCTTGTTATTATTGGCTCCATATAGGAGTCTCCCTAATCCTCAAATAACAAAGAGATTGTTATAGCGTATATCTATTGTTCTCACACCAGCATATTTCTTCTCCCTATGAGCACTTATATACGTTTATGATGCGAAAAAAGTAAGTATAGCACCACCTAAGCCCCCTCTCCGGGAACTGCGGTACAGACTTGGTACTCTTAGGGGATATGGGCGGCATAGACTGTGAGATGCAGTCGCGTCCTTAAAAATACATATTGAGTAGTCAATATGTACCATTCGTCTTAGACGAACCAAATGGGAGTAAATCTGCTATTTACACTGGCAATAATATTATACAGCACTAATATAAAAAAATCAATCGAAAAAGAACGCTTGTTCCCTACTGGCTTTTTATTTTATCTAAGGAAGCAAGTGCTGTCAGATATGATACTCTATTGGCAAGGGATAAAAATAAAGCGAATGACAGGCATGAAATAGTAATCGTTATATTGACTAATAGAACTTTTATGGAATATCATGAATATGAGATTAAGATGATTGATGAAATAGGAATAAATAAGGTAAAAATATACGAGAATTAAAGAGCTATAAAGCAGAAGATATTGGAAAAGGGGATTTACGATGGCAGTTGCAAAACCAATTATAAGACAGATAAAAGACAACAGTGAATCATTAGATTTCTTTGAAACTGTTTCACTTCCTTCCGAAGATGAGAAAACACGGAAAATCATTATGGATTTTCCCACAGTTTATATACATAACTGGAAAGACTCCGGTGATTTTGAGGTGTATGTAGGGGAGTCCAATAATATCTTTAAAAGAACACGCCAACACTATGATACAGCGAATGACAGAACACAATGGCAGAGTAAATTATTGGAAAAGGATTCCAGCTTGTTCATTATTGGACACGAACATTTTAATAAATCATTGACATTGGATATTGAAAATCGGTTAATGCACTATATGATGAGCGCTGATCATGTAAGGCATGTACATAATTTGAGAGATAATCCGCAGAAGGGTTATTACCCGATGGAAGAGCTGGATGAAATATTCAGTAAAATATGGAGAGGTCTTCGGAAGGAAAATAAGGAACTATTTCCCTCAGAGAGTGCAATTAAAGATTCGGCGATATATAAGGCTTCACCACTGCACAAGTTGACTGAGGATCAGGAAAATGCAAGAGAATTGATCATACAGAAAGTCACGGACGCTCTTTCTAAGGGAAAAACAAAGCAGCTGATCTTTATTGATGGTGAGGCAGGAACAGGTAAGACTGTTTTGAATAGCAGTACATTTTATGAATTATATTGCCGGGCAGAAGAAAATAAAACCAGTATACGATGCTATATGCTTGTAAACCATGATGAACAGATAAAGGTATATGAGCAGATAGCGGAGAGACTTGGATTAACAGAAAAATATGGAAATGTTGTCAGCAAGCCCACATCGTTTATTAATACCCATTCAGCAGATGATCCGGTAGATGTTGCATTTATAGATGAGGCACACTTATTGCTGACACAGGGTAAGCAATCTTATAGAGGAAAAAATCAGCTTCAGGATATCATAGAGCGGGCAAGAGTTACTGTGGTGATGTTTGATGAATATCAGATACTCACGACGGAACAGTTTTGGGAAGCACAGATTTTGGAAAAGTACCGAAAGCAGGCAGAAGCAACCAATAATCACATTATATTGGATAAACAGCTTCGGATGCAGGCAGGTCCGGAAACGATGGACTGGATCGATTCGTTTACAAAAAGAAACGAGATCAAAAAACTTCCGGAAACAGTTGATGGATATACAATCAAGGTTTTTGATGATCCGGAACAACTGGATCTGGAAATTACGGAAAAGGCAAAGAAAACGGATTCGGCATTATCACGTTTGATCGCAACTTATGACTGGGAATATAGTAGCAAAGCGAAAAGAAGATTTAGAAAATATTGGGAAGTAGAAATCGGAGCATGGCATAAACCCTGGAATAGAGAATTAAAGTCAGAACTTTCCCAAAAAGAAAAGAGACAGATTAAAGATTTAGCCTGGGCAGAACAACCACAGACAATCAATGAAGTGGGTTCTACTTTTACAATTCAGGGATTTGATTTAAATTATGCCGGAGTTATTCTGGGACCTTCTGTTAAATACAGAAATGGAAAAGTAATATATGACACCGAAAAAAGCTGTAATGATAAGGCGATTCAAAACAGAACATTATCAGATGGTTCAAAACAAAAATTTGGAGAAATATTGATTCAACATGCAGTTCGTGTTTTGATGACCCGTGGTGTAAATGGAATGTTTATTTATGCTTGTGACGATGAACTTAGAGAGGCATTAAAAAGGGCAACCCAAAGAGGAGAGACAAAGTAAATATGAAACAGGAAACGATAGACAGAATCAGAAAATTCACAGAGGATAGAGACTGGGATCAGTTTCATTCACCGGAAAACCTTGCAAAATCAATTGTAATTGAGGCAGCAGAGCTTTTGGAATGCTTTCAGTGGTCTGATAAAGACTATGATTTACAGCATGTAAAAGAAGAACTTGCGGATGTTATTGTATATAGCCAGAATTTGCTGGATAAGCTGGGGCTGGATGCGGATGAGATCGTAAATATGAAGATGGATCAGAACGAGGCGAAGTATCCGGTGGAGAAGGCAAAGGGAAGTGCGGCAAAATATGATAAACTATAAATAGAACTAAAAGTTGTGATACATGGGGAAGTTTAAATACGCATTATTATTCTGTTATTTATGAAGTGGATGTTGGTTTTATACAGGAAAAGGGGATTAGGATGAAAAAAGGATTGCTTTTGGGGAATGGAATAAATAGTAGAATAGGAGTTGATTCTTTTTCAGTCGATAACATTTGGCGGCGTTTTATAGAGAATATAAGAAAATACAAACCGGTTTTTGAGGCAACATTTGATATTACGATATATGAAGATGAAATAGTTGATGTATTGTTGAATTCAAGTAACAGAGGAATTGAAACATTAGCAGGTACAGTCTACAAATATATTTGTGACAAAATCGGGAGCAAATGGTCTACAAATGATGATATCCGATTGCAGGATTTGTTGACATGCATTGCTATTACTACAATTTTTCTAGATGAAAATGGTAAAAAGAAAGTAAATTACAAGGTAGACCAGCTGCCGGATTTTTCTGTATATGATATGGTATTTACACTGAATTATTATGAATTTTGGGATTATAACCATATTGCGGTACCGTTACATGGAAGAGTAGACTTGGATGCAATCCATGAAAATATTAATGTGCTAGTTAGTAGTCTCCGTATGAGTTATGATAAATACAGGGAAGCTGTTGAAAAAGTAGCAAGAAATAATAAGGTTCAAATAGTAAATTTATCAGATATAATTTTTGCTCCGTCAGCGGTTATTAAAGAACATTTAATTTGCGTAGAAGGAATATATCCATCAAATAGATTATTCCCAGCAGATGATTTGTATCTTATTAAGAAACAAAAATTATATGAAGACATAAAGAATGTTGATGAACTGGATATTTTTGGAATGTCACCATATGGCGATGATAGCTTAATTCATATAATTAATACAAAATTAAAAGTGAGAGTATTTATTTATAATAAAGATAGCAACCATGAAACTAGAGAATGGATGAGAAAATTAACATGTCCCTATGAATTGCTTGATTCGGGATTAATATGATTTTTACTAATAGGCAAGAGCGTATTAATTGATATTAGCATTTATGAGGCACTCTGGAATATAAGAAAGGAGAAGGTATGTACGAATTATTATCAAAGAGAATTAAGAATGCAGACGGAGAACCGGAAGTATTTATATATAATAGTTTTCCATCAGCTTTTAGAAATCAGGTTTTTTATATTTTAGAAGATGTTTTAGAGCCATATTCAACATATGATGAAAATTTGTGGGATATTTTCGAGGAAAATTTTTGCAGAGAAAAGGGATTGAAGGGCATGGGATATGGTAAACTGCAAAAGGGTTATGGAAAATCCAGTATAGAAGAATATTTTAAAGATTGTGATGATATTGACTTTTTGGATGCAATAGATTATTTCTTTTACTTGATTGATAAAAAGCTACGTACTATAAAACCAAAATACAAATATGATTATGATGCAGATGGCGCAATAAATGATGCAATCGTTGAGTTGAATTATCGATTTAAACAGCATAATTTGGGATATGAGTTTGTCAATTCACAGATTATTACTATTGATAGTACTTTTTTGCATAAAACAGCTGTAAAACCAGCTTTAAAATTATTGCTCGAAGAAGGCTTCGAAGGCGCTGAAGATGAGATAAGAAATGCTTATGAAAAAAGACGAAAAGGTGATAATAAAAATGCAATATTAGAGGCAGAGAAAGCTTTTGAAAGCACAATGAAAATCATTTGTGATAAACAGGGATATGTATATGATAAAAACAAGGATACGGCACAGAAACTAATTGCAATTTTAGAAAACAATGGTTTTTATCCAAGCTATATGAATGCGCATTTGACAAGTATACGAACAACATTGGAAACAGGATTACCTGTTGTAAGAAATAAAGTAGCTGGACATGGACAAGGAAATCAGATTATTACTATATCAGACGAATACACCGATTATGCATTGCATTTGGCTGCGGCTAATATTTTGTTTTTGGTACGATTATATAGGAATAAAAAACAAAATCCTTAGTAGTAATCTTTTTCATTTTACTACTAACAGGTAGTAACAACTTGCTAAGTTCTGCCCTGATTTGCCACAATCTGTAATTTCACAGCATTTTACCATAACCCCAGAAAACCTCGCAAAACAGGGTGTTTCCGGACAAAAAGGAGTAAACAATAACTATGATAAAAGTCCTTTTCATCTGCCATGGCAACATCTGTCGTTCCCCCATGGCGGAATTCGTAATGAAAAAATTAGTATCCGATGCCGGACTCACCGCCCGCTTCCAGATCGCCTCCGCGGCCACCAGCACAGAGGAAATCTGGAACGGCATCGGGAATCCGGTGTATCCGCCGGCGAAGGCGGAGCTGGCGAGGCATGGGATCTCCTGTGAGGGGAAGCGGGCCAGGCAGGTGACGAGAGCGGATTATGCGGAATATGATTATCTGATTGGTATGGATGGTGCGAATATCCGCAACATGCTGCGGATATTCGGGGGAGACCCGGAGGGGAAAGTAGCGAAGCTGCTTTCCTACGCGGGATCGGAACGGGATATCTCGGATCCATGGTACACGGGAGATTTTGGGACAACCTATGCGGATGTTCTGGAAGGCTGTACCGCATTCCTTGAATATTTACAACAAAACAGCAAAATCGACACATGATCTGACACTGTCAACACTGCATACATGACATGGATGTCATGCCTGAAAAGTTCACAGAATCACCACATTTTTCTCACAATTTCTTCGCAGATGTCTTTTATTATAAGAGGCAGATAAGGGGAAAGAAATGTTCACAAGATTTTTAATGGAACAGGAGGAATGAGAATATGAGAAGATGGAATTTACCCCAGGTGAATACAAAAGTAATGTGTGCAGTGTTGACAGCTGCTATGGTGATGACGGGATTTACGGCATGCGGAGGAACAACATCTGCGGGTACGGAGAGCGTAGCAAGTGAATCAGCAGAACAGAAGGAGACGATCGCACCGGAGAGTACGACGGAGGGCACGGAGAGCGGTGAAGAGAAGGTGGAATCTTATCTCGGCCAGATCACTGCCATTGATGGCAATGTGATCTCCGTTGCACTGGCAGAGAAGCCGGAAGCTCCCAAGGGTGAAGCCCCTACCGGTGAGGCCCCCAGCGGAGAAAAGCCGGATGGCCAGGCTCCTGACGGCAACGGTGGCGCTCCCAATGGTGAAGCCCCTACCGGCGAAGCTCCCAGCGGAGAAAAGCCGAACGGCCAGACTCCTGATGGCAATGGCAGCGCGTCCAACGGAGAAGCCTCGGACGGTCAGAAACCCGAGAAAGATATGTTAGATGAGATGACCTTAACTCTCAGCGGAGATACTATGACTATCACAGTCAATGACGATACGATCATTACGATTGACGGAGAAGATGCCACTCTGGACGAACTTCAGGTAGGTGATACCGTATCCTTCTTCATGGATGGTGAGATCGTAACTTCTTTAAGTGTTGGTATGCCGGAGTCGACACAGCCTATGCAGGCCCCGGAGCAAAATTAAGCTGACGTAAAAGCATGGTACCGAGAATCTCTGCCATTTCTTCCGGGGACTGGGGATCGGATTCTTTCAGCCAGGTCTCCACGACACCGACACAGCCGGTGATAATGAAGGAGCAGAGATATTCATAATTAGCATCGGATTGCGCACTTTCCAGAACCTGGAGAGTGCGCTTTTCAATCTGATCTTTCAGGCGATTGACGAAAGCCAGATCCCCATGAGGGCCGATCATGACCTTGGCCAGATCCCTGTTTCGGTCCAGAAAATGGAAGAATTCCAACAACGGCCCCTGAGAGGCCAGAGAATTGGTAACGACCGGTTTCTGCTCCATGATTTCATTAAATTCCAGGAACATTTCATCCTCGATTTTATGGAGCATATCGTAGATATCATCATAATGCAGATAAAAGGTTCCGCGGTTGATATCCACCAGTTCAGTCAGCTCCTTGACGGAGATATCCTGAATATCATGGGTTTCTAACATTTTTACCAGCCCCTGTAATAAGAGAGCTCTTGTCTTGCGCACACGGCGATCCATTTTTTCCATAAGACAATCCACCAGCCTTTCCGGGAAAAGAAGAAATCATTTCCTATATGTAATACAAATCTGAATTTTTTCTAAAATAATAGACGAGCATCGCGAAAATGTCTAAAAATAAACAATCACAAAAAATCTGTAGCTTGCTTTTTCTTCCCCATTATTATATTTTGCATGTGGCAGAAAATCAACACAAGTTCATTAAATGACATTAATACAATTTCTCATCTTTGTAGTAAGTCTTTACAGATGTTCAAAAACATTTTAAACTAGAGGTGTATAAAATCAAATACATAAATAAGGGTACAAAGAGAGAAAAAGCAGGAGGGAACTATGGCAGACAACGCAGAAAAAGACAAAAAAGATAATTCCTTTATGATGAAACTTGCCACGCTCATTGTAGACAAACGAAAAGGATTTTATCTGATCTTTATTGTTTTATGCATATTTTGCGTATTATCCATGAACAGAGTCAAGGTTAATAACGATCTGACCACTTATTTGCCGGACACAACAGAGACCAGAAGGGGACTGGATCTGATGGATTCGGAATTTACCACGTATGGCTCCGCCCGGATCCTGATCTGTAACGTGACGTTTGACGAGGCACAGAAACTGGCAGATCAGGTGGAGGAGATGGATGGTGTCAGCATGTTGGATTTCGATGACACCGAGGATCATTACCATGACATGGAGGCTTTATTGTCTGTCACTTTTGATGAGGAAGCGGACACGGAAGCCACACAACAGCATCTGAATGAAGTACTGGATGCACTGTCCGATTATGATGTCTATTATTCCTCCGATATCGGTCAGGAGGAGCGTGATGCGGATGACTTGAATAATGATATGATTGTCATCTTGCTGCTGGCAGCAGTGGTTATTGTGGCTGTGCTGTTATTTACGTCAACAACCTATGCAGAGATTCCGGTTTATCTGACCACGTTTATCGTGGCAGCTATTTTGAATAAAGGCACGAACTACTGGTTCGGAACCATCAGTTTTGTAACGAACTCCATCGCGGTGGTGCTGCAGTTAGGTCTGGCAGTAGACTATGCTATCATTCTTGCTCATCGTTTTATGGAAGAACATGAGGACAAGGATGCCAGAGAGGCTGTGATCGTGGCCCTGAGTAAGGCAATCCCGGAGATTTCCTCCAGTTCCCTGACCACCATCTCCGGTATGGTAGCCATGATGTTCATGCAGTTTAGAATTGGTTATGATATGGGTATCATTCTGGCAAAATCCATTATTTTCAGTATGGTAGCCGTATTCTTCCTGATGCCCGGACTGTTGTTGACCTTTTCCAAGGCCATCGACAACACCCATCACAAGAGCTTCGTTCCGAAGATCACAGTAGTCGGTAAGTTTTGTGTGGCTACCCGTTACATTATACCGCCTATTCTGATCGTAGGTGTTATTATAGCATTTTTCCTGTCCAATAAGGCAAACTACGTGTACGATACCAACACTCTGGAATCCAGTACTATGAGTGATAATAAATTCTCCGTCAGCATGGTAAATAAGGAATTCGGTATGGTGAACCAGCTGGCGGTCATTGTGCCGAACGGTGATTATGAAAAAGAGGCACAGACACTGAAAGCTCTGGAAAAGCTGGATGTGGTGAAATCCTGTCAGGGACTTGGCAATATCGAGGCCATGGACGGCTATATGCTGACGGATAAGCTGACCCCCAGGCAGTTTGCGGAACTGATCGATCTGGATATTGAAGTGGCGGATATGTTGTATTCGGCATATGCACTGGATCAGAGCGATTATGGTGCACTGGTCAGTGGCGTCAGTGAATACGAAGTTCCGTTTATTGATATGTTCCTGTTCATTTATGATCAGAAAGAAAGCGGCAACATCACGCTGGACGATGATCTGGAAGAAACTCTGACGGATGCCTATTCCCAGATCTGCATTGCGAAAGATCAGCTGCTGGGCGAAGACAATTCCCGATTTGTTCTGGAATTGAATGTTCCTTATGAGGGAGAAGAGACCACAGCAGCACTGGATCAGATCCGTAATACCGTGGCAAAGTTCTATAATATAGATGACATTCTGCTAGTCGGTAACGCCACCAGTGATAAGGATCTGGGCGATTCCTTCGCAACGGATAATACGATCATCACGGTGCTGACAGCATTGTTCGTTATGATCATCCTGCTGTTCACCTTCCAGTCCGCCGGTCTGCCGGTACTGTTGGTTGTAACGATTCAGGGTAGTATCTGGATGAACTTCTCATTGCCGTATCTGTTGAATGAAAATGTATATTTCCTGGGATATCTGGTAGTATCTGCGATCCAGATGGGTGCAACGATCGACTACGCTATCGTTATTACCAGCCGTTACATGGATCTGAAGACCTATATGCCGATCAAGGAAGCCGCCATCGAAGCACTGAACCAGGCGTTCCCTACCATTGTTACCAGCGGATCCATGCTGGTATCTGCGGGATTTATTATCAGCTATGTATCTTCCAATGCAGCGGTAGCGGCCATCGGACTGGCTCTTGGTCGTGGTACTCTGACATCTATTTTGTTGGTACTGCTGGCATTGCCGCAGACACTGCTGATCGGAGATATCATTATTCAGAAGACAGCATTTACACTGAAACGGGATCTGGCAAAGCCCTTGCCCTCCGCCGGAAGAATCCGTATGAACGGTCACATCAAGGGTTATGTCAATGGTGTGTTGGAGGGTGATTTCATCGGTGTCATTGATGGTGAGATGGGTGCGGTGGTGCGTCCCAAGGATACCGTGACGATGGAGGAGCGGGACGATGCCCCGGAAGAAAACTATCCCAGACTGGAAGCCCAGGAGCTGCCGGAGGATGAGACAGCCGGACAGAAAGCAACCGGAGCAGATACAGAAGCTGCGGATAAGAAAGCTTCGGATAAAGAAAAAACAGCAGAAAGCGAGGGAACAGAAGATGAACAGTAAGAGATTATTATGTTTCCTGCTGGGAGCAGCATTGATCCTGCAGACACCGGCCACCGCCTATGCAGCAGAAACTTTGACCTATGAGCAGTACAGAGGCGGCAGCGGTTATAGCAGCACGATAAAGGAGCAGGATTATGCAGTCATAGAGATCAGCACGGAGGAGGATCTGCGGAAACTGGTGGAGAACTGTGTACTGGACAGTTGGTCCAGAGATAAAAAAGTAGTGCTGCAGAACGACATTGTTCTGAGCATGACAGGTGAACTCAGTATTCCTACGTTTGCAGGAATCTTTGACGGCAGCGGTTTTACTATTTCCAATGTGAAACTGACCGGAGACGGTTCGGCAGTGGGATTGTTCCGCTATGTGCAGGAGGGAGCAAAAGTCCGCAACCTTACGGTCACGGGGGAAGTATCTCCCTCTGGAAGTCAGGATCAGGTCGGCGGTATCGTCGGTGTGAACTATGGCAGCATTGAAAATTGTAAATTTACCGGAAATGTGGTCGGTGATACGGATGTCGGCGGTATTGCCGGAGTCAATGCCGAGAGCGGAGAAATCCGTCGGTGTGAATCCTCCGGAAATGTGATCGGCAATCATTCCGCAGGCGGTATTGTGGGCAACAACCACGGTATTCTGAATAACTGCAGCAACAATGGCAATATCAATACGTACAGCACGGAAGTGACTTATGATCTGGAAGATATCACCATGGACAATCTGGAGCAGATCAACAGTACCTCCAATGTGGCAGCTCATACGGACACCGGCGGTATCGCAGGTATTTCGGATGGTAAGATTTATTATTGCTCCAATTCCGGGGCCATCGGCTACCAGCACGTAGGCTACAATACCGGAGGTATCGTAGGCAGACTGCATCAGGGCTATCTGCAGAACTGCACCAACACCGGATATGTGCAGGGCAGAAAAGATGTGGGCGGTATCGTGGGTCAGATGGAGCCGTTCCTGGAAATCCAGTATCTCAGTGACAAGCTGAAGGAACTGGATACGGAGACAGACAAATTCCTGGATATGTTGGATGCCACCCAGAAAGATGTGAGCAGCTATAGCAAACAGGCATCCAGTATTGCCAAGAGTATCAGTTCGAACCTGAAGGATGCCAACAATGCGGGAAGTTCTCTGACCGGGACCGCTCATGATCTGTGGTATATTTACAATCAAGAGTTGAACGGCGTCAGCAACGATCTGAAAGTCCTGAATGACGATCTGAACAAGCAGGCGGATAATGACAAGAATAACGGCAACAGTCATGACGTTACCATCAGTGGAAATGACATTTGGAATGGTAACTGGGGTGGCGATGGCAATCATGACGTCAGTGGCGGAAACATTACCATCACCGTACCGGACGATACGGAGAGCTATAAATCGGCACTGAAAAAATTCGGAGAGAATGCCACCAAGCATCTGGATAACATGACGAATGCTTCCACGGATCGCAGTGGCGGTATCAAAGATAATCTGGACACACTGAATGACAGGCTCGACAAGGCTTTTGACCAGTTGGGTCAGTTGGGGGATGTACTGGAAGCCGGGACAGACAGCACCAGTGCCCACATGGATGAGCTGATGGATCAGGCCAGAGTTCTGCGGAATCTGGTCAGCGAAATCCGGGATGATCTCTTCCGGTATGAAGGAATTTCTGTAGAAGATACTTCGGATGAGTCAGCCAGCAAGGAAGAGGTGAACCCCGGAGATCCCGATGCGGAGGATGACACCGCAGAACCGGAAGGAACCGAAGAAGCGCGCTATGATACTTCCAGCTTCCAGAAGGGAAAGGTCACCTTATGTGTGAACCGCGGTACGGTGGAAGCCGATACGAATGTGGGCGGTATCGTTGGACAGGTGGCAACGGAATACGATTTTGACCCTGAGGACGATATCACTTTAACCGGAACGGAGAGTTTCGATGTGGAGCAGACGGTCAAGGCAGTCATCAGAGACAGCCGCAACCTTGGAGACGTGACCGGTAAAAAAGACTATGTCGGCGGTGTGGTCGGTAAAGCAGAATATGGCGCAGTCATTTCCTGTGAGTCTTATGCACCCGTAGAGAGTACCGGAGGCAGCTATGTGGGAGGAATTGCCGGATCTGCCAGCTATGCGATCCGCAGCTGTTACAGCATGGGCAGGATCACCGGTAAAAATAATATCGGAGGTATTGCCGGAGAAGGCTGTGATATTTTCTACAGCTATGCGTACAATGATCTGGATATGTCCGGCGAAGGCCAGGGCAGCATTGCCGGAAAAGTCAGTGATGATGGAACTCTGTATGGCAACTATTATGTGGAAGGCGGAGCCGGTGGCGTAGACGGCATTGGTTATCAGGGCGGTGCTACCCCGTTGTCCTACCAGGAATTCTGCAGCAAAGACGTTCCGGACGCTTTCTCACAGTTTACCATTACCTTCCAGGCGGATGGTGTAGAAGTGGCTTCCTATAAATGCGGTTACGGGGATTATCTGTCGGCAGACCAGATTCCGGAAGTACCGGAGAAGGATGGCTATTACGGTGTATGGCCGGATTATGATTTCAGTGATATTACCGGTAATAAAGTGCTGGAAGCAGAGTATGAGGAATGGACCGCATCCATTGCTTCCGCAGAGAAAAACGATAACAATAAGGCACTGGTTATGGCAGAAGGCAACTTCTATCCCAATGCAGCATTGCATCTGCAGGTAGAGGGAAATACTTATACAGTATCCATGACCAATTCCATGGAAGAGGATGCACCGGACTATACCGGAGAAGCAACCTTGCGTGTCTACTGTGAGGATGCGGATAACACTGTCATAGAGGTAGCACAGGATGGAGAGTACACGGAAGTGGAATCCACTGTGATCGGCAGCTATAGACAGTTTACCATGGAAGTGCCCGGAAGCTTCCGCACGGTAGAGGTCGAGGGCAGTCATACACTGCTGATCGTACTTTGCATCGTCGGTGGTGCAGTCGTGATCCTGTTGATCGTATTGTTAGGGAAAAAAGCGGCAAAACGCCGGAAGACGCGCAAGGCGGCAAAACGTGACCGGAAAGCCGGAAAAGCTGACGAGGACCAGAGCGGCAAAACAGACGCAGCAGAAGATGCCGGACAGACGGCTGACGCAGAGGAATAACAATGATTCAGGCAGTTTTATTTGACATGGACGGTACGCTGATCGATACCGAAAAATATTACCGTATTTTCTGGCCGAAGGCACTGGCAGCCTGTGGGTATACCATGACAGATGAGCAGGCACTTACGATGCGCAGCCTGGGACGCCCCTTTGCTCCCAGACAGCTCAAGGACTGGTACGGTGAAGATTTTGACTATTATGTGGTGCGTGACAAACGAAAAGAGATGATGGAAGAAACACTGGACCGGGATGGTATCAAATGCAAGCCCGGCGCTGTGGAGCTTCTGGAAGATCTGAAAAAAAGACACATTACCACAGCGGTTGCCACAGCGACGGATCTGGAGCGGACGGAAAAATATCTGGCACTGACAGGACTTCGGCCGTATTTTGAAAAATTGATCTCGGCCACTATGGTAGCGGAAGGTAAGCCATCCCCGGATATTTATTTCTATGCCTGCAAGCAGCTGGGACTGGCACCGGAAGAGTGCATAGCCGTGGAGGATTCTCCCAACGGAGTCATGAGTGCTTACCGCGCCGGCTGTAAGGTCGTGATGGTGCCGGATCAGACACAGCCGGATGAAAAATTAAAAAAATGTCTGTACGCCTGCGTACCGACCCTGGCAGATATCAGCCACCTCATTTAGAGGTGGCTATATTTGTCATAGTAGCTTGATTTTTGTATTCCAGTGTGTTATTATTTTAACGATTAGAGTGACTATTCGGAAGACAATGAAATCAAGCGGGACTGCTTTGTCATGCTTGCATGTAAAAAGCAGTTTTGCTTGATTTTAGGTGACTCGAATAGAGTCACCGCCACACATATGAGCAAAAATAGCTGCGCAGCAGCGAAAGCACGATTTATCGTGCGATTTTGCGAATAATGTGTGGAATGTATTCATACTTGGAGCCCACGAGGGGCGGAAAGGAATGGAAGAAAATGAATTTTGATGACATCGTAGCAAAAGTAAAAGAGTGTGGGAAGAAGACCGTCGCAGTCTCCGTAGCACAGGACAGTGCAGTACTGGAAGCTGTACATGAGGCCAAGAGACTGGGCATTGCAGATGCAATCCTGGTAGGTGATGAGGCAAAGATCCGTGAGATTGCAGCCGGACTGAATATGGACCTCTCCGATTATGAGATCATCAATGAGCCGGATATGATCGAAGCTTCCCTGAAAGCTGTAAAGCTGGCACATGACGGCCGTGCAGATATGTATATGAAGG
>OGGB01001107.1_pt1 | contig 19989 bp, 16 predicted proteins | sample 1571111 | NCBI WGS metagenome assembly OGGB01 (sample SAMEA2582067, study PRJEB24529) | metagenome | biome: Human gut stool | place: China | collected 2011
ATCCAGAACCACGGGAGAAGCGTTATAATAGTTATCTGCCACTACGATATCGTAGCCAGCGTTCAACAGTTCGATGCAGGTGTGGCTGCCGATGTAGCCGGCACCGCCGGAAACCAAAATTGCCATAGCCGAGTACCTCTCTCACATATCATTTATTGCTTTTTCTCTTTGCGCCGGGCGCTGCCCGGTCTGCTTAAAGAATACCGCTTTTTGCCGCCGACTGCAAGGGGCGCTTTCTTTATTCAGATGTATTTTTGTTGCATATTCGTACAGCACACATTTGATTGACAGAGATTTTTCGCATTATTCACATGGAGAGAATGCGCCGTTTGTGCAAAACATAGAAATACGGTCAGCATCCTCGCCCTCTCAGTCAAATCCTACGGATTTGCCAGCTCTCCCAAAGGGAGAGCCCTTGGCAAAACCGGAGACTTTGCATGGACTGCCAAAGCCTCTCCCTTTGAGGAAAGACTTCCCCCGCGCCGGGGGAAGATGTCGCGCAGCGACAAAAGGGGGAGTGTGGCACGGCGTATGCCGTGACGGAGAGGGCGAGCCCGCTATAAGTAACACTATTTACGCAAAAAACGCCTGCCGGAGCAGACGTTTTTTGCGTGATATATCTTTCTTTAAAGTTTTCCGCACTGCTTGCCGGTGAAGAACCGCAGGGTGGTGGTGGCACGGAACACCTTGCCTGCGCGCAGCACCGTGGAGGGGAACTCCGGGTGAGAGGGGCTGCACGGATAGTGCTGGGTCTCCAAGGCAAAGCCGCTGTACTTGTGCAGGGGCTCGCCGCCCTTGCCCGGGGCGGGGCAGTCCTGCAAAAAGTTGCCGGTATACAGCTGGATGCCCGGCTGAGTGGTGTACAGCTTCATGCTGATGCCGGTCTTATCGCTGGTAGCCCATGCGCAGATGCTCTGGCTGGAGCCGCGTGCGCGGTCGATGACATAGCAGTGGTCGTAGCCGCCGCCCACCATGGTGGTCTGGGGGAAGCCGGTGTCGATCTCCTTGCCGATAAGCTTGCCGGCGGTAAAGTCCATGGGGGTGTTCGCCACGGGCAGGATATTGCCGGTAGGGCAGGTGGTATTGTTGCCTTCCAGATAGCGGGAAGCGTAGATGCGCAGCTTCTGGTTCAGCACATCGCCGCCGCCGTCCAGATTGAAGTAGCTGTGGTTGGTCAGGTTTACAAGGGTGTCGGCATCCGAGGACACACGGTAGTCCATGCGGAAGGTGTTGTCGTCGGTGAGGGTATAGCGCACCGCGATCTTCAGCGTGCCGGGAAAACCGTCCTCACCGTCGGGGCTTACGGCTTCCATCAACAGCGTATCGCCAAAGGACTTCACCGTATAGATCTTGCGGGAGAAGCAGCCGTGCAGATGGTGCTCGCCGCAGTTTTTTTCCAGCTGGTAGGTCTTGCCGCCCAGCGTAAAGACGGCGTTTTCGATGCGGTTAGCATAGCGCCCCACAAAAGCACCGCAGCAGGTGCTGCCGGACGAGGTGAAGTCGTTTTCGTAATCTGCCATGGTGTCGTGACCCAGCACCACATCCACCGGGCCGTTTTTGGCCGGGACGATGATATTTTTGATCACGCAGCCGTAATCCAGCACACTGACGGACATTCCGCCGGGGTTCGAGAGGATGTACTCGGTAACATTAGCGCCCTCTTTGGTCACACCGAAGGGCTTGGAACGGATCTGTGCCATTGGGCCTCGCCTCCTAAAGCTTTTTTCGGAAATGCAAAAGGGGGCAGACTGCCCCCTTTTGCATCTTGTCTGTATTTATGATTATATCACAGTTTTACAGTTTTGTGTTGGATTCCTTTTAGAATTACCATCCAATTTTTGCGGCGATTTTTTGTTGGAATCATCGAAAGTGCCTACAATAGCGCTGCTGGCGGGGGGAAGTCACCCCTTCCGTCATCGCCTGCGGCGATGCCACCTTCCCCAAGGGGACGGCTTCAGTGGTGGCGGTAAACTTTCCGGCATAGCGCAAAGGCGTCCCCTTGGGGGAGCTGGCGCGCAGCGCCTGAGGGGGTGAGTTTTGCAAAGTGCCCACAATACCAAAAAGCGCCCCGCACTTCTGATGGAAATGCGGGGCGCTTTGGTGATACGGGCTGTATGCCTTATGCTTCCGGCTGAGACTGTGCCGCAGAGGACTGGGCGGCAATGAACTCGGCGGCATCGTCCGGGATGTCGTCCAAGTCCTCGTCGCTGCCGATGTCCACGTTGAGCGGCGGCTTCTTGAACAGGATATCGTACAAGATCGGCACGATATACAGAGTCATCAGGGTGGCGTAGCTCAGGCCGCAGATGATGACGATGGCCATGCCGCTCATCAGCTGGCTTGCCATATCGTTGCTGAACACCATTTGCAGCATCGCCAGCACGGTGGTCAGGGTGGTCATCAGGATGGGGCGCATACGGGTCTTGCCGGTAGCCACCAGCGCGGCGCGGCGCTCCATGCCGCCCATGCGCAGCTGGTTGGCGTAGTCCACGAACACGATGCCGTTGTTGACGACCGTACCCATCAGCACGATGAAGCCCATCATGGAGATCATGGTCAGCTGCTGGCCGGTGAGCAGCAGACCCAGCAGACCGCCGGTAAAGGCCAGCGGCACGGTGAACAGCACGATGAAGGGGGACAGCAGGCTCTGGAACTGTGCCACCATGACAAGGTACACAAAGGGCAGAGCCAGTGCCATCCACTGGATCATCTCATTGGTCATATAGTTGACGCTGTCGCTCTCGCCGCCCATGGAGAAGGAGCAGCCTTCCGGCATCTCGTCGGTGAGGGCAAAGGCATCCAGCGCCTTTTTCACGGCACGCGCCTGCACCGTGGTGTTGTAGCCCGGGGCAGTCTCGGCGGTGACGGTAACGTACTGGTTCTGGTTCTCGCTGGTGATGGAGTCCGGCGCGGTGCCGGTGGTCCAGCTGGCGATATCTGCCAGTGTGCAGGTACCGGTGGCGGTGGTGCCGTCTGCGGACATGACGGTGGTCTCAAAGGTCATGTCCATCATGTTTTCCTTGGTCAGCGGGTCCAGATTGTTGCTGATCTGCACATCCATGGTAGTGCCGTCCACGGTAACAGGGGTCTGTGCCGTGGTGGTGGTGGTCAGCTTTGCCGCGATCTGCTGGTACACCTGCGCAACGGTCAGGCCGTTGGCGCGCACCTTGTCGCGGTCCACCTGCAGGATGATGGTGGAATCGCCCGCACCCAGACCGTTGGTAGCATTCTGGAAGCCATCGGTGTTGTTCACGATGTCAATGACCTTCTCGGACAGGGCAGTCAGGGTCTCGGCATCAGTGCCGTAGATCTTGATGGTCAGACCGGTGGACAGCTGGCTGGTCAGGTCATCCGTCATGCCGTACTGCTTGACGGTGGCGGTGCAGTCCGCCACTCCTGCCACGGCTTCCTCCATGGCTTTGCAGGCGGCGTCGATCTTGGAAGAGGAGAGATCCTCGTTGAGCTTGACGTTGATCTTATACTTGCCGTAACCGTTGGCGGCGTTCAGCAGGTCGGTGATGGCAGAGGGCAGGCCGAGGTTGGAAACATCCATGCCCGCCACGGTGTTGTCGGGGGTAATGCCTACCTCCTCCACGCCGTCCACGGCCATCACAGCCTGCACCACCTTACCAGCTACATCATAGGACTCGTCCTGCGAGAGGGTGTCGGTAGTGGAAAGGGTGATCATGGCCTCGTTACTGGTGCTGGTGGGCAGCAGCACGATGCCCATGGAGACCACCCGCCAGCAGCAGAACACCAGCAGCAGCACAGCGGCTGCCAGCGGCACAAAGCGCTTTTGCAGCGCCTTTTCCAGACTGCGGCCGTAGGCGTCCTGAATTTTATCGAACCATGCCAGCTTTTTGGGCTGGGCGTTCTTCAGCACGGTAGCCGAAGCGGCGGGCACCACGGTCAGTGCCACGATGAGGGAAGCCATCAGGCAGTAGCCGATGCACAGGGACATGGGGCCCATCAGGCTGCGGATGAGGCTGGCAGAGAACACCGCCGGCAGGAACACGCACACCGAGGTAAGGGTAGACGCCACAACGGACATACCCACCTGACGCGCACCCTGCACCGCAGCGCGGGCGGCAGGCACGCCGCGGCCGCGCAGACGATAGATGTTCTCGATGACGACCACCGAGTTATCCACCAGCATACCAATGCCCAGCGAAAGACCGGCCAGCGTCATAACGTTCAGGTCAAGCCCGGTGAAGTACATCAGCACCACGGCGAACAGCACCGACAGCGGGATACTGACGCCGACCACCATGGTGGGCTTGACGTCCTTCAGGAAGATGGCCAGCACGATGATGGCCAATACGGCACCCACCAGCATACTGGTGAGGATGCTCTTGATCAGGATGCTGATGTAGTTGCCCTGATTGGACAGCACCACAACGTGCAGCCCCTCATACTGGGCTTCCAGCTCCTTGAAAGCGTCCAGACAGTTGGCGGATACGTCACCTGCGCTGGAGCTGTCGTCCTTGTAAATTTTCAGTACCGAGGCCTGCTCGCCGTTCAGGCGGGTATAGCTGTCGGCGGCGTTGTCGATGACCTCCACGTCTGCCACGTCGGAAAGGCGCACATCGCCGTAGCCCTCCACATGGAGCAGCAGTGCGCCCCGGATATCCTCCACGCTGTCGTATTCCTCGCCCACCTTCAGCAGCCACGACTCGCCGCTTTCGTCCTTGACGTAACCGGCGGGCATGGAGAAGTTCTGGGCGTAGATGAGGGTGGCAAGGGTCTTGATATCCAGCTGCTTGGTCACATCGGCGCTGGCAAGCGCCTTTTCCTTGGCGGCCTCGTACTGGGTCTTGGCCTCGTTGAGCTGCTTTTCGTACTCGTTCAGCTGCTCGCGGGCTTCGGTAAACTGCATATAGGCGACCATCTGCTGCTGGGTAAAGCTGCCCAGCGCTTTGGAGAACTCGCTCATCATGCCGGGCACGTTGTCCATGGCCTTGATGGTATCCTCCAGCGTCTTATAGATGACGTTCAGGCTGTCCTGCAATTGCAGCTCGTCTGCCAGATCCGCAGCGCCTTCGCCCTGCGTGCCGGTCTCGGTGTTGATGCGGTTCTGCAGGGTCTGCAAGGCACCGGAAAGCTTATCGGTGATATCGCGCAGCTCCGAGACGATCTCGATCAGAGAGTCGATATCCCGCATACCGGTGCTGTTGAACTTGTCCAGTACCCGCTGCAAACCGGCCTGCACCTCGATGAGGGCCTGCTGTATCTCAGGCTCCTTGACCACGGCGATCAGGTTGTTGACGCTTTGCAGCAGCGCTTCGGCCTGTTTGCGCACCACCTCTACGGCGCTGCCGACCTCAGAGCTCAAGGTGCCCATGACCGTGTTGGACACGGTATTGCCGAAGTTTTTGAACTGCTTATCGTATTCCGCACGGCCAGCTTCAATCTTGGCCTCGGCATCCTCCAGCTGGGCGTGCGCCGCTTCCAGCTGGCTGTCGATGAGCTCCATCAGCTTTTCGTTGATGGCATCCACTTTTTCCTGATTCAGCTGCACCTGCACCAGCTGCTCCACAAGGCCGCTGGCGGACACGCTGGACACACCGCCCTTGCGCTGGACGTAGGGAGTCATGGTGTTCTTGATAAAATCAGAAAGGTCGTACACCGAACTGCCCTCGCGGCTGACAGCCACGGTCATAAAGGCGTTCATGTTCATGCTGTACTGCACGATAGAAGGAGTCAGTGCGGTCTCCGGCAGGTCGCTTTTGGCCTGATCCAGTTTGTTGGACACCTGCACCAGTGCGCTGTTCATGTCCGTGTCATCCACGAACTGCATCAGCAGCAGGCTATAGTTTTCGGCCGAGGTGGCGGTGATCTTTTCCACACCGGGCACCGTCAGCGCGTTTTGCAGCACGTCCGAGACCTCGGTCTCCACACGCTCCGGGCTGGCGCCGGGATACACGGTGACCACCATCAGGTACGGGGTGCTGACATCCGGCAGCAGGTTCGTTTTCATCTTGGTGATCGACACAAAGCCGAGCATCAGCACCATGATGACTGCAACCAGCACCGTAAATGGTTTTTTGACACTGAATTTTTCCATCTTATCCTACCGTTTCTCTGCCGCACCGCCCGGCGCAACAGTTCCTCCCTCTTTATGGGGCAATGGGTTCCTAACATTCCTATTATACACGCAAGGCGTATGCTTTCAATAGCGGGGCGGCGAATCTTTTGCGAAAGTTCTGTCAAAATCTGCAAAACGCACAACTTTGCCGCCCCAAAACCGGCATTCTGTCTGCTTTCCTCCCTTCTGCCGCCGGACAGAATTCCGACACCTTTCCCGTACTGCATACGGTTGAGCGGGGTGTATCATTGCAGGGGAGGGAAAAAATTGGAGATGTACCCCTTCCGTCTTGCCGCTTCGCGTCAAGCCACACTCCCCCTTTTGTCGCTACGCGACATCTTCCCCCGGAGCGGGGGAAGTCGTCCCTCAAGGGGACGGCTTTTGGTGGTGGCGGCAAAGTTTCCGGCATTGCCATAAGGCGTCCCCTTGGGGGAGCTGGCTGCGAACGCAGTGAGCAGGCTGAGGGGGTGTCTTCCCTGCAAACGTCCTCGCCCTCTCCGTCTTTGCTTCGCAAATCCACCTCTCCCAAAGGGAGAGGCCTTGGCAAAGAGATGAAGTTTGCGTGGACTGCCAAGGGCTCTCCCTTTGGGAGAGCTGTCACCGCAGGTGACTGAGAGGGCGAGCCCGTCCCCCCAAAGACTTTTCTTTTTGCATAGAAATGTGCTTTTGATTATGGTATACTAACAGCAGACTGAAAAAGCTGCCCCCCTGCAAGGGGCTTATCCGATACAAAAACGAGGAACACTATGAAAAAAGTCATTTCGGTCCGTTTTAAGGAAAACGGCAAAAGCTATTATTTTGATCCCGGCGATGCTGCTATCCACACCGGGGAATACGTTATTGTGGAAACTGCCCGCGGCGTGGAGTGCGGCGAGGTGGTGCAGGGCGTGCGGGAGCTGGCGGATGCAGCCGTGCCCAAGGCGCTGAAGCCCATCACCCGCATGGCCGACAGCGTGGATATCCGCCGGATGCGCCAGAACCGCGAGGACGAAAAACGCGCCTTCCACACCTGTCAGGAGTGCATCGTCCGCCACGGGCTGGAGATGAAGCTGGTGGAAGCCGAGTACACGCTGGACCGCTCCAAGATCATGTTCTACTTCACCGCCGACGGACGGGTGGACTTCCGGGAGCTGGTCAAGGATCTGGCAGGCATCTTTCACACCCGCATCGAGCTGCGCCAGATCGGCGTGCGCGACGAGAGCAAGATGATCGGCGGTCTGGGCATCTGCGGTCAGCCTTTCTGCTGCAGCCGCTTTTTAAAGGATTTCCAGCCCGTTTCCATCAAGATGGCCAAGGAGCAGGGACTTTCGCTGAACCCCACCAAGATCAGCGGTGCCTGCGGCCGTCTGATGTGCTGCCTTGCCTACGAGGAGAGCGCCTACGAGTACCTGAACAGCATCATGCCCATGGTGGGCAGCACGGTGCGCACCCCGGACGGTCTGGGCACTGTGCTGGAGGTGAACCCGGTGTCCGGCTACCTGCGGGTACGCTGCGGCACCGAGAGTCTTGCGCCCCGGTACTACAAGGTGGGCGTGTGCGAGTATGTGAGCGGCGGCAAGCGCCCGCCCCGCCGTCCCGACCCGGACGATGATTACTCCGGCGTGCGCAACCCCGCCCCGGTGGTGGCAAGCTCCGACGACGAAAAGCGCCCCGCCTGTCCCCGCCGCCGCGCAAGCGAAAAGGAATGAGTGTCCGGGTAGTTAGTATTACAAAACTAACTAGGCTTCGTGATTTTCGCTAAAAATCTCCAGCAATTTTGGCTATAAGTTAGGCCGTGCTTTTGTGCAACCCCACAAAATATTTTATTTTGTGGTTGTGGCGGCACGGTTAGTCTTGCCTTTTCCGGCCCGCTTTGTTAGAATGCAGACAAGGATACAAATTCCGGGGGGCGTGCGTGGCCGTGCCAAGGTACGTTTCTTCATACATTACATCGGCACGGGATAAAAAAGGAGAGTTTATTATGGCACACAAGGTTTCTGACGCATGTGTTGGCTGCGGCGCTTGCGAGGGCGCTTGCCCGGTTGGCGCTATCACCATCGAGAACGGCGCTGCAGTTGTGAACGCTGATTCCTGCATCGATTGCGGTGCTTGCGAGGGTGCTTGCCCCACTGGTGCAATCGCTGCTGAATAATCAGTAGTTTTTGCTGAAAACGCATCAAAAAGGACTGCTGCACACTGTGCAGCAGTCCTTTTTTGTGGTATCATAAAGTAAATTCATGAAAAACGCAGTTCGGCGCGTCCGCAGACGCGCCGAACTGCTGAATCAAAAACATTTTTCCGCCGCACATGGCCAAAGCACACGCGTTGGCCATTCCAAATCGTCCGCGCCAAAAAAGAGGCACTGCACAAAATGCTGTGCAGCCGCCCCGCTTTTTGTTTCATGCACAAATTCCGCAGGAAAATACCCTGCATTTTTTGGAAGGGAAACGGCACACTGTCTATGGAACATTCTACGGAAGTTTTGTATAATAGAACTATGGTCTACTGCACCCCGGAGCACCGGTTCGGCTCGGATGCGCTGCTGCTGGCACGCTTCTGTGAGCCGAAGCGCAGCCAGAAAGCCGCAGACCTGTGCTCCGGCTGCGGCATCGTGGCGCTGGAATGGCACGACCGGGGGCACCGCGGCCCCTGCACCGCGCTGGAATTGCAGCCCGAGGGCAGCGCCCTGCTGGCGGCAGCGGTGGAAGAGCAGCAGCTCACCCACATCACCCCCGCCTGTGCCGACCTGCGCACATGGCGGCAGGACGAGGGGCAATTTGACGTGTGCGCGTGCAATCCCCCTTATTTTACCGAGGGGCCGCAGAGTAAAAACGCCGCCCATGCCCTTGCCCGGCACGAAAACACCTGCGCGTTAGAGGATGTCTGTGCCTGCGGCTTCCGTCTTTTGAAGGACGGCGGGCGGCTGGCGCTGTGCCACCGCCCCGAGCGGCTGGCTGAGGTGCTGGCTGTGCTGCGCGCCCACCGGCTGGAACCCAAGCGGCTGGCCTTTGTGAAGAACGCCCCGGAAAATGCCCCGTGGCTGTTCCTTGTGGAAGCCCAGAAGAACCGTAAAACCGGCCTGCGGGTGGAGCCGGACGTGCTCATCCGCGCCGGTGCGGCGCTGTACGGACGATAAATTCAGGAGGTAATTATGGTAGGAACTCTCTACATCGTGGCGACCCCCATCGGCAATCTGGAGGATATGCCGCCCCGGGTGGCTGCCACCTTCGGCGCGGCCGATTTTATTGCCGCCGAGGACACCCGTGTGACCATGAAGCTGCTGAATTATCTGGGGCTGAAAAAGCCCATGGTCAGCTACTACGAGCACGCTTTGCAGAAGGGCGAAGCCATTTTGCAGCGCATCGAGGCAGGGGAGAGCTGCGCCTTGTGCAGTGACGCCGGTATGCCCTGCGTGTCTGACCCGGGCGAGGTCATCGTGCGGGACGCGCTGGCGCGGGGCATCAAGGTGGTACCCATCCCGGCCGCTTCCGCCTGCGTCACCGCGCTGGCAGTCTCCGGGCAGGACACCTCCCGCTGGGTGTTCGAGGGCTTTCTGCCGGTGAACCGTAAGCAGAAAAAGGAGCGTCTGGCCGAGCTTTTGCAGGAAAAGCGCACGGTCATCTTTTACGAAGCGCCCCACAAGCTGCGCACCACGCTGGACGATCTGACCGCCGCCTTTGGCGCAGAGCGCAGCATTACCCTGTGCCGGGAGCTGACTAAGCTCCACGAGGAGATCTGGAAAACCACCCTAGGCGAAGCCGTGGAGCACTACCGCGCCGCCGAGCCCCGGGGCGAGTATGTGCTGGTGATGGCGGGTGCGCCCGCCGGTGCCGCCGACGAGGAGGAGCTGACACTGGAGCAGGCGGCGCAGCGTGCCTTTGCGCTGACCAGCGAGGGCTTCAGCGCTTCTGCCGCCGCCAAGGCTGCTGCGCAGGGCACGGCCTATTCCAAGAGCGAAGTGTACAAGCAGCTGCTGCTGTTGCAGCAGACTGCCGAATGAGTATAGAGGAGGATATTTTTCCGTGACAAAACTACTGGTCCTGAGCGACAGCCACGGCGCGCGTGACGCCATTGAGCGCATTTTGAACAAAGAGCAGAACAACGTGGATGCCGTGATCTTTTTGGGGGACGGCCTGCGGGATCTGGAACAGACGCTGGCCTTTTTCCCCCATCTGCGGGTGTACTCCGTGGCCGGCAACTGCGATTACGGTGCGCTGGAGCCGCTGGACGGCCTTGCGGGCTTTGATCAGACGGTGGTTTTCTATACACATGGCCATATGTACGGTGTAAAATACGATCTGGATACGCTGGCAGACGCTGCCGCCGCCCGGGGCGCAGAGGTGGCGCTGTTCGGCCACTCCCACATTCCCCACGCGGAGCAGCGGGGCAAGGTGTTTTTGTTCAACCCCGGCTCCTGCGGGCGCTGCTACACCGGCCCGGACACCTACGGTCTGTTGACGCTGGAAAACGGCGCAGTGACCGCCTATGAGCACAAAGAGGTACCCAAGCAATGAGCATCAACGAGGTGCGCTATCTGCCGGAATGCGGCAGCACCAACGCCTATGTAAAGGAACATTTTGAGGAGTTCGGCCCGGTGGCGGCGGTGTATACCGAAAACCAGACCGCCGGGCGCGGGCGGCTTGGCCGCAGCTGGGTAAATGCCGAGGGCAAGGCGCTGTACTACACGGTCGCCATCAAGGAGCCGCTGGCGCAGCCCGCCACCCTGCCGCTGCTGGCAAGCCTTGCGGTGCGCCGCCAGCTGCAGCTGCGCTACGGCGTGGACTGCCAGATCAAGTGGCCCAACGACCTTTTGCTGAACGGCAAAAAGCTGGTGGGCATCCTGTGCGAGAGTGTGAGCTACGGCTACCAGCAGCAGGGGCGCGGCATTTTGTGCGGCATCGGCATCAACCTTGCCCAGCCGCAGAGCTATTTTGACGCCGCCGACCTGCCCCACGGCACCTCTCTGGCACTGCAGGGCGCTGCGGTGGATCTTGCCACCGACCCCGCATGGCTGGCCGAGGGGCTGACAGATTTCGGCTTTGACCGCAATCTGTACACCTTTGCCCGGGACGGCTTTGCGCCCTTCCGGGAGGAATACAAAGCCGCCTGTGTCAATCTGGGCCGCCGGGTCACCTTTGACCTGCCGGACGGCAGTCAGGGCGCAGGCGAAGCCGTGGATGTGGACGCCGAAGGGCGTTTAGTGGTGCGCACCGATGCCGGGGAACAGCACGTTTTCACCGGGGAAGTGTCGGTGCACGGCATCTACGGAGCAGTATAATTATAAAAGGGGCAGATGCACAACCGTGCACCAGCCCCTTTTATCTTTGACGATTTAGAATGCGCGCCGCTTATCGGGTTGCGGCACCCAGCATCCGCTTCGCGCCTTGGGCGGCACTCGCGTCTTGCTGGCCGCTGCCCCAACAACTCCTCCCTGTTTCCGCCGCTGACGGCGGTCGTCGTCGTTGCACTTTGCGCATAATCAGCGGAAAACATATTTTATAATTCGCAATTCTGGAAAATCTGCGGATTTTCCAGAATTGCCTTTTCACGGAAGGGGTCGCAAAGGCAAACGGCAGATTTGCCAGTTCGCGTGCCCGCCCTCTCAGGCGCTAACGCGCCAGCTCTCCCAAAGGGAGAGCCCTTGGCAGTCCACGCAAACGTCATCTTTTTGCCAAGGCCTCTCCCTTTGGGAGAGGTGGCAGTGAGCGAAGCGAACTGACGGAGAGGGCGAGGATGCTACCCGTGTACAAGTTCCCTTTGCTTATTTTGAATTTTTTATCTTCTCCGTTTCATCTGACGGCGGCGCTGGTTGAGGGTCAGCCCGCCGCCGCAGCGCAGGGTGGCAAAGCCCAGTGCGCACAGGATCAAAATCAGGGCGCAGAGCAGCAGCAGGGTGGCTTTGATATCGGTGCGGAAATCCGACACATACTCCCGGTGGGTCACAAGGTCTACCTGTCCCACCTCGTAGCCGTCCAGATAGACGGTGGCGGTGCCCAGCTTCTGACCTTCCTTGACGGTAGCAGAGACGCGCTCGGGCAGGTCGAAGGAATAGCTTACCTTATCATCGCTGTGGCCGTAGCCGCTGACCGGCGCGGCGGCGTACAGCTCCACAGACGGCTCGGTGCGGCACTTGTTCAGGTCTACGGTGGTCAGCACGGTCTGGGTATCCACCAGCGGACGGTCGGCAAAGCTGGCAAAGGCCCAGTCGAACAGGTCGTCACACTCGGTAAAAAGATGATCCAGCGTGTCGCAGCCAAGGATCACCAGCCCGTAGTTGTGGCCGTCCTGCTGGGCAAAGGCCACGATGCAGCGGCCTGCCAGCGTGGTAAAGCCGCCCTTGACCCACTGGACATACTCCCGGTAGTTGGCGCTTTCGCTGTTCATCAGGCTGTTGGAGCTGCTGATGGTATACTCCGCCTTGCGCAGATTGGTGGCCGGCAGCACATAGCTGGCCGTGCCCGCCACCTGTGCAAAGGTCTGGTTCTCCGCGCAGGCGGCGGCGATCTTTGCCAGATCCTGCGCAGTGGACACATTGCCGTAGTCAAACAGGCCGTGGGCACAGGTAAAGTTCGTGCCGGTGCAGCCCAGTTCTGCCGCCTTGGCGTTCATCTGCTGCACAAAGCCCACCACGCTGCCACCCACGTCCCACGCAATGACGCTGGCGGCGTCGTTGGCGCTGATGATGAGCATGGCGTTCAGCAGGTCGATGCGGCGCACGGTCTCGCCGATGCGCAGACCCATGGTGGTGCCGTTGGCGTTCTGGATATCCTTGAACTCCTGCGTCAGGTCGGTGGGCACGGTCACTTCACCGTTCAGGTCCTTGCCGCTTTCCACCAGCAGCAGGGCGGTCATCAGTTTGGTCAGGCTTGCCACATATTTCTGCTGGTCGGCGTTCTGGCTCAGGATGGTCTTGCCGGTATCCGCGTTGAACAGATACACCGACTCGGTCTCGGTAGCGGTCTGGACGGGCATGGGGTATGCCGCAAACCCCGGCAGCGCTGCCGAAAGAGCCACTGCCAATGTGAGCACCAGCGCCGCCAGCCGGCGGCAGAACGTGTTATGAAGCATGAGCGTACCCCCTATAATCAACTTCTTCAGTGATAAAGCATATCACAGATGCCGGTAAAAGAAAACCGGCTTTTTTCAGGCAGCAGCCTGCTGCTGCGGACAGCCCGCAAAGGCCCAATCCAGAATGGCCGCAGCTTCGTCGTAGATGTTTTTCCGATCCGAGCCCAGAATGACCAGCCCGTAAATGGTATCCCCCTGCTGGGCGGCGGTCACATAGCAGCGCCCGGCTTTTGTGGTAAACCCGGTTTTCATGCCGTGAATGTAGGCACGGTAGCAGCTGTTTTCCGGGTCCAGCATCTTGTTGGTGGAGCGGATACTGCGCGCCGCGTGCAGGTTGGTGGCCGGGATCTCGTATTGCAGGGTATCGGCGATCTGCCGGTATATCTCGTACTGGGCACAGGCTATTGCGATCTTTCCCATATCCTGTGCGGTGGAAACATTGCCATCGTCGTACAAGCCGTGCGGGCAGGAGAACCGGGTGCTGGTGCATCCCAGCTGCTCCGCCCGGGCGTTCATCTGCTGCACAAAGGCCGGGATGCTGCCCGCCACGTCCCACGCGATGACGCTGGCGGCATCGTTGGCGCTGCACACCAGCAGCGCATACAGCAGGTCGATGCGGCGCAGCTGTTCGCCCGCCGCCAGCAGAATGGTACTGCCGTTCTGACTGCGGATCTTTTGGAACTCCTCCGTCAGGTCGGCGGGCACGGTGATGGTCTCGTCAAGGTTCTTGCCGCTTTCCAGCAGCAGCAGGGCGGTCATCATCTTGGTCAGGCTTGCCACGCAGCGCTGCTGCCCGGAGTTCTGGTCCAGCAGCACCTCGCCGGTGACGGCGTTGATCAGGTAAACACTTTCCTGTGCATTGGCGGTCTGGATGGGCATTGCGTATACCGCCCCGCCCGGCAAAGCCAGCGCCGCAGCCAGTGCCAGCGTGAGCACCCATGCCGCCAGCCGGCGACAGCTTTTTTGAAGATCCATGAACTTCTCCCTTGATGATAAAGCGTCAGCTTGCTATTGCAGTTTGCGTTTTCAATGCACAAGCAACATCCGCAAACTGCATATCGCAAATATGCTATTTTACTCTTGCACTCATTTCCCGCCTTGCGATAGAATAGAAACGGCGAGACCCGTCTTTATAAAGAATACCATAAACCAGCCAAAAGAAAAAGGGTGAAAGGTGGTTTTTAACAATGTTCTTATCTTTTTGTGGAAAAAAGCCCCGGGATGAAGGCGCAGCTTTTGTAGCTCCCAGCGCCACTGTGCAGGGGGATGTGGTTTTAAAGCCCGGCTCCACCGTCTGGTACGGCGCGGTGCTGCGCGGCGATGACGGCACGCTGACCATCGGCAAAAACAGCAACGTGCAGGACAACGCGGTGCTGCACTGCGACATCGGCGGCTGCGTGACCCTTGGCGAAAACGTCACGGTAGGGCACTGCGCACTGGTGCACGGCTGCACCGTAGGGGACGGCAGTCTGATCGGGATGCACGCCACATTGCTGAACCACTGCGTGGTGGGCAAAAACTGCATCATCGGGGCAGGGGCGCTTGTGCCGGAGGGCATGGTCATCCCGGACAATTCGGTGGCGGTGGGCGTGCCCGCCCGGGTCATCAAGCAGGTGAGCGCGGCGCAGGTCGAAGCCAACCTGCACAACGCCGCGCATTATGTAGAGCACGGAAAACTGCACGCAGAGCAGATGAAAAACGGGTGAGAGCGCGGCGGGGTCACCCCTTCCGTCTTGCCGCTGCGCGGCAATCCACCTTCCCCAAGGGGACGGCTTCAGCAGTGACGGGAAACTTTACGGCAACGCCTAAAGGCTCCCCCTTGGGGGAGCTGGCGAGCGCAGCGAGACTGAAGGGGTACCGCCAGAATATGTTTTTCCTTCTCAAACGTTTCATTTTGTATTTTTTTCGCACTGCGGTACAAAGTTTCAAGAACTTTTTTGATTTTTCACAGAAATGTAATGACTTTTTTCGTAAAATCGGGTATACTGTATCTTGCAGGGACAGTGGGGCCGCAACCACTTCCCCGCACATGATTCCTCCTCACACCAAAGCAATACCCCAAACAAGAAACCCCTCCGGTGTACCGCAAGCGCCGGAGGGGTTTCTTGTTGTTTCGTTATTTTTTCAAAGGGTACGCAGCTTTGCCGCAAACACCGAGAGCACCACTTTGGGGTTCACCTGTGCGCCCAGCCGCTGCAAGGCGGCATCTGCCAGACGCACCGCCTGCCGCGCCTGTGTGCCCTGCACCGGGGCGCGGGGACTGCTGCGCAGACCAGCTGCTGCCACGGCGCGAAAATCGGTCAGCAGGGCGGCTGCAGCGGCTTTATCCTTTTCGTAAGCGGCAAGCAGCACGGCGGCGGTGTAGCTGTCCCGGGCGGCGGCAGCGCGGGCAAGTTCCAGCGCCTTTTCCACCTGTGCGGCGCGGGCTTCGTCCCGGGCGACCGCCAACACCGTGCCGATATGACCATCGAACAGCTCACTGTACAGTGCGGCTGTTTTTTTGTCCACCCCCTGCGCCGCGCAGTAGCGGGTGCAGTCGGCAGGGGACACCGGTGCCACCGCAAAGCTGACGCAGCGGCTGCGGATGGTGGGCAGCACGCTGGCCAGCGAATCCGCCGTGAGCAGGAACAGCACCCCCTCCGGCGGCTCTTCCATGACCTTGAGCAGGGCGTTGGCGGATTCCTCGTTCATCCGCTCCACATGGTACAAAAGCACCGCGCGCCCCTCGGCGGAAAGGCTGGTGTTGAAAATTTCGCTGCGCATGGCGGTGACCTGACCCACCAGATACTTCCCGCCGCTGCCCATGCCGGACACCGAAATGGCTTCCCGCACGATGCCGGTCTCCACCGTGCCGCTGTCGCGCTTACCGGCCTTTGCCACGGCGCGGCAGCACTCGCCGCGCAAAAGGGCTTCGGCGGCGGCACCGCCTGCCGGGTAGAGATAGTCGGCGGCGATGCAGCGGGCGGCAAAGCCGGTGCCAAGACCGGCTTCGCCCACCAGCAGCACGCTGTGGGTCAGCCGGCGGGTAGCCAGCATCTGCTGCACGCTGGTTTTCAGTTCTGCGTTGCCTTCCATGCGGTCCAGCATCATGATGGGGATACTCCTTTTGTGAGACGGTAAAACGATTTAAAATGCGCTCCGCTTCGCTCTGCGCATGATTCAAGGAAAGATTATTTTATATTTCGCAATTCTGGAAAATCTGCGGATTTTCCAGAATTGCCTTTTCACGGGAGGGGTCGTAGAGGAAAACGGCAGCTGCCGCGCTTGTTTCCTGCGGAAACAGCCGCGCAGTGGGCAGCTGGCTCGCCCTCTCCGTCACGGCTTACGCCGTGCCACCTCTCCCAAAGGGAGAGGCTCTGGCGAAACCGGAAACTTTACCGTTATGCCAAGGGCTCTCCCTTTGGGAGAGCTGGCAAGCCCGACAGGGCTTGACTGAGAGGGCGAGGCCGCTTGCGGTCGGGAGTTCGCTCCCCCGGGGGGAGCTGTCGCGCAGCGACTGAGGGGTTTTTATCTCCTGTTCTTCCGTTTCCACTGCTCCCGGCGCACCCATGCGCGGAGGGAGCGGTAGGCCATAGGGGCAAAGAAGAGCCATACGTTGAGCATGGACAACAGGTAGTCCAGCTTGCCGGGCAGGGAAGCGCCTAGAAAGCTGAACACCCACAGCACCGCAGCAAAAATGCCGAAATACTTCACCCGGATGGGGATGACGAAGAAGAGCAGCAGCTGCACCTCCGGGTACAGCATGGCAAAAGCCAGCAGCAGTGAGAGGGACAGGCAGTAGGTGCTGGCGGTCACGCCGGTGAGCAGACAGCCCAGCACCGTGCCCAGCACGCCGGACAGCAGATACACCGTGTAGCGGAAATCGCCCCACTCCCGTTCCAGCGCCGTACCGACGAACCATGTGAAGTAGATGCCCAGCACCACGCTGAGGATGCTGCCGCCGGAAAAGGGGATGAATACAAAGCTGATCACCCGCCAGATCTGCCCCTGCAGCAGCAGGCTGCGGCTGAGCCCCAGCCAGTAGGGGATGGTGCGGTCAACAAACAGCTCGATGGCCAATACCAAAATCTGCCCCGCCACCAGAATATTGGTCAGGTTCGGGATGCCATAGCGGCCATACTTGCGCTCCAGCCTGTTCAGCCAGTTGTTCATGTGTTTCGCCTCCGTTGCGGGATGCCCCGCCAGTTTCATGTTACCCCTATTTTACCATGACCGCTCCTTGCATTCAAGAAAATCCACGCGGAAGAAGTGGAAACTGTGCTTTCTTTCCCGGCACACAGGCTGCAAGCGCAGTTTTTTCACCCCGAAGCCGCCGGGGTGTGGAAAAGGCGGAAAAAACACAGCATTCATGCGGGTTTCAAGTCCCAAAACGACAACCGAAAATTGTATGGATTATCCGGTCTGGAATGAACTTTTCACTTTTTCCACCGGGTTTTCCACCGTTTTTGTGAAAAAGAGACGCAGTTTCCAACGATGTTTTCCACCTTTTCCACATAGTTTTCCACATCCAGTGGAGGAAAGTCCTATACAAGCCGTAATAGATACCGCCGCATTCTGGAAATTTGTGGGCAAAAATGTGGGCAATCTGCCTTTTATAAAAAAGAAAGTCGAAGGTTTTTCTTTTGTTTTTACAGTTTACTCCGGCTTACGGGTTTGCTTTTCTCCAATCTGGAATTTTGCCCCGGGCAGTTTTCCACAAACCGCCGGGGAGAAAAAACCGGTGTGGAAAACGGACACAAACAGCGGTTTTCCACACTGTTTTTGCCCCGCAGGCGCGGCGGGGGAATTACCCCCCTTCAGGTGATGACGCGGAAGTTACCCCCTCAGGCGCTAACGCGCCAGCTCCCCCAAGGGGACGCCTTATGGCAATGCCGGAAACTTTGCCGCCACCACCAAAAGCCGTCCCCTTGGGGAAGGTGGCTTGACGCGAAGCGGCAAGACGGAAGGGGTTACTTCCGCGCAGCGATGACTGAGAGGGTTCATCCCATAAAAAATGCCGGGCAGTCCGCAGACCGTCCGGTATTGCTTTTTTCTTTACATCATATTGCGGAACACCAGCTGTGCGATCTGGAAATAGAGGATCAGGCTGCAGGCGTCCACAATGGTGGTGATGAAGGGGGTAGCCATAATAGCGGGGTCGGCACCCAGCTTTTTGGCAGCAAGCGGCAGCATACCGCCCACCAGCTTTGCCAGAATGACACTGAAGAACAGCGACACACTGACCACGATGGCGTAGCCCATCACGTTGGCGTACTGACCGGGGAAGAGGAAGGTGTACATCAGGTAGATGCGCAGGCCGTTCACGATGCCCAGCACTGCGCCCACGATGGCAGACACCCGCAGCTCCTTGCCCAGCACCCGCACAAAGTCGGCAGGCTCTACCTCGCCCAGTGCCAGACCACGCACCATCAGGGTGCTGATCTGGTTGCCGCAGTTACCGGCGGTATCCATCAGCATGGGCATGAAGGAGACCAGCAGCGGCAGGCTGACAAAGGCTTCCTCGTAGTGGGTGGTGACCATGCCGGTAAAGGTAGCGGACAGCATCAGGATCAGCAGCCACGGGATGCGCTGCTTTGCGTGGGTCCACACGCTGGTGCCAAAGTAGGTGGTGGCGTCGTCATCCGGGAGAATAGCAGCCATCTTCTGCATATCCTCGGTGCTCTCGTCGGTCAGAACGTCAATAGCATCGTCGATGGTGATGATACCCACGAACATCCCCTCGTTGTCCAGAACGGGCATAGCGGTAAAGTCGTAGCGCTGCATCTCACGGGCCACAAACTCCTGATCGTCGGTGACCTTCACGGTGACCAGATTATCATCCATGATCTCCGTGATGGGGGTCTTGGGGTCTGCCAACAGCAGATTGCGGGCCGAGACAACGCCCTGCAGCCGGTTGCTCTCCACCACATAGCAGGTGTAGACGGTCTCGGCGTTCTCGCCCTGCTTGCGGATGGCGGTAAAAGCCTGCTCCACCGTCATATCCCTGCGCAGACGCACATATTCCGGGGTCATCAGGCTGCCGGCAGAGCTTTCCGGGTAGTTCAGCAGCTTGTTCAGGCTCTCGCGGGTCTCCCGGGAGGATTTTTCCAGCACCCGCTTGACCACGCCTGCGGGCATATCTTCCAGCAGGTCGGCGGCATCGTCCAGGCTCATCTCCTCGATGGCGCTCACCAGTTCCACGTCCGAGAAAGCGTTCACCAGATCGTCCCGGGCTTCGTCGGACATATAGGCAAAGGCTTCGGTGGCAACTTCCTTTTTCAGCAGACGGAACACCACCAGACGGTTGTTCTCGTCCAGTTCTTCCAGCAGCTCGGCAAGGTCGGCGGGCTGCTCTTCCTCGGTCACCTCGCGCAGCTTGACGTACTGCTTTTTGATCAGCAGCTTCAGCAGACGGCTCTTGGTCAGCATCTCGGGGTTTGCCTTGACCTCTTCGTCATTGGCTTCCTCCCGCTCTGCCTCCCGCATATCCTGCTTCAGGTCCTCGGTGGCTTCCTCGTTCAGATCCTCCGCCAGCTTCTGACGCACCTCGGCGGGAATATCGGCGGGCAGCTCCTGCACCGGCAGGTTCTGTTCCGTGTTGGTTTCCAGCTTCTTTTCTTCCATTTCCATGGGCTACCTCCTCTGGGCACTATACGGCACGGAGCGCTTTCTCCGCGCCGGAGGATGCAGCAGGTCGGGAAACAAAAAACGCGCCGCCCGGTGCCGGAATGCCGCAAAAGCCGCCGTTTCCGCGCACGCAAAGCCGCGCCTTTCCTATTCCGGGAGCTTTTCAGCAAGCCGCCGGATGCAAAAAGGCGAACGCAGTTCTTTTTGTTGTCCGATCTACCGCATCGGTGGAGCTACTTCGACTATGATCA
>OGGB01001110.1_pt1 | contig 19928 bp, 18 predicted proteins | sample 1571111 | NCBI WGS metagenome assembly OGGB01 (sample SAMEA2582067, study PRJEB24529) | metagenome | biome: Human gut stool | place: China | collected 2011
ATCAATCAAAAATTTGTGACGGTTACAAACGTTACTCATTTGCTACAGCCCCTTTTCGTTGTAACAGAAAATGAGAGCAATTTGCTCTGATTTACCTATCTAAGTATATTAGTATTACTTGCAAAAAATGCAGATTTGTGTTTTAATAGGTTAGCGTAAACTAATTAATGATTTTAACACAGAGGTGGTCAGAATATGATGATAAACAAACGGCTGATTGGAACAGTCGCAGAGAGTAAAAAGTACATAGCAGGCAATGTGGCAAGTCAATGGGTGTCGCTTTGCTCAAATGTTGTGATTATGGGCAGTATTGCAAATTTTATCGGTGGGCTTGCTTACGACAAACCGCAGACAAGCGATATTATTTTTCTTATGATTACAATTGCAATTTGTGTTGCGATAAGATTTGTCTGCACCAAAATTTCTTCCAAAATGAGTTTTCTTTCTTCAAAATCAGTCAAGCAAAAACTCAGAAAAATGATTTTTGAAAAGGTTCTGCGACTCGGTGCGTCATATAACGAAAAGGTTATGACCTCTGAGATCGTGCAGATTTCGGTTGAGGGGGTTGAACAGCTTGAAACATATTTCGGTGCATATCTTCCGCAATTTTTCTATGCGATGATTGCACCTCTGACATTGTTTGTTGTGACCTGCTTTGTCAATGTACTGTCAGCGGTTGTACTCCTTGTATGTGTACCGTTAATTCCGATTGCAATTGCACTTGTACAGACATGGGCAAAAAAACTTCTCTCAAAATACTGGGGACAATACACAGCACTCGGCGATACATTTCTTGAAAATTTGCAGGGGCTTACAACTCTGAAAATTTATAAATCCGACAAGTTTAAAAATGATGAAATGAATATTGAGGCTGAAAAATTCAGAAAAATAACTATGAAAGTCCTTACGATGCAGCTCAACTCCATTACGATTATGGATTTGATTGCATACGGCGGAGCGGCTGTCGGAATGATTCTTGCCGTAACACAATTTGCATGCGGGAATATTGATGTGTCGGGTTGCCTTTTTATCATTCTTCTATCGGCAGATTTTTTCATTCCTATGCGTCAGCTCGGCAGTTTCTTTCACATTGCAATGAATGGAATGGCGGCAAGCGATAAGATTTTCAATCTGCTTGATATTGACGAGAGCAGTCCTGCAACAAAGGAAATCACCGATAATATCGATATTGAGTGTAAAAGCCTTTGCTTTTCATATGATGAAAGCAGAGAGATTTTGCATAATGTCAATGTGAATTTTAAACAGGGAAGTTTTACGGCAATTGTCGGCAAGAGCGGATGCGGCAAGTCAACCGTAGCATCAATTCTGACAGGTAAAAACAAAGGTTTTAAAGGCAGTGTGACAATCGGAAACATTCCGATAAATGAAATCAGCGAATCAAGCCTTATGAAGTCAATCACATACATAGGTCACAACAGCTATATCTTTAAAGGCACTGTAAGAGAAAATCTTCTTATGGCAAATGATGTTGATGATAACAAATTGTGGCAGACGCTTGAAAAGGTTAATCTTGCCGATTTTCTAAAGAGCGAAAACGGTCTTGATACTGTTATTGATGAAAAGGCGAGCAATATTTCGGGTGGTCAGCGACAGCGACTTGCACTTGCAAGGGCATTACTGCACAACAGCAGAATATACATTTTTGACGAAGCAACTTCAAATATTGATGTTGAAAGCGAAAATGATATTATGGCACAGATTGCCGAGATTGCCAAAAGCAAGACGGTTATTTTGATTTCGCACAGGCTTGCAAATGTTGTTGATGCGGATAACATTTATGTAATGCAGGACGGCAATACTGTTGAAAGCGGTACACATACCGAACTTTTGAAAAACAACGGTGTTTATGCCAAGCTTTATAATTCACAGATTCAGCTTGAAAACTACACAAAGGAGGTGTGAGTAATGAAAAAAAGAAGTAATCTTAGCATTATGTTCAGACTTTCGGCACTTGTAAAACCTCTTGCGGGATTTATGGTTCTTGCAATTATTATGGGTGTAATCGGAAATTTGTGTGCCGCATTCATAACTGTTCTCGGTGGCTACGCAATCCTTGATGCACTCAATATTTCAACGGGACTTTCAATGCTCACAGCCTTTATACTTGCCGGTGTACTTGCACTTTTGCGTGGCATTTTAAGATATGCCGAGCAATCAAGCAACCATTATATAGCATTCAAACTGCTTGCACTTATTCGTGACAGGGTGTTTGTTGCTTTACGCAGACTTTGCCCTGCAAAGCTTGAGGGCAAGGACAAGGGCAATCTCATTTCAATTATCACATCTGACATCGAACTGCTTGAGGTATTCTATGCACACACGATTTCTCCTATTGCAATTGCAATTATTTTCTGCGTTGTTATGGTTGTGTTCATAAGTATGTACAGTGTCATTCTTGGAATGATTGCGCTTGCGGCATATGTTACGGTCGGTGTGATTATACCGATTGCGGTTTCAAAAATCAGCGGAAATAACGGCGAGAAATTTCGTAAAAAATCAGGTGAGCTCAGTACATTTGTCCTTGACAGCCTGCACGGAATTTCTGAGCTTATTCAATTCGGAAGCGGCAAAAAGCGTTGTGATGAACTGTCGGAAAAAACCGAGGATTTGCTAAAAACAGAAAAAGCAATGAAACAGAAAACGGGTACAAATATGGCTGTTACAAACACGGTTATTTTTGTGTTTGATGTTACTCTCCTGATTACAGCCGCATTTTTGCATCAGTCGGGTTCGGTAGGCTTTGACGGCGTAATCATTCCCGTGATTGCACTTATGAGTTCATTCGGCCCTGTTGTTGCACTTGCAAATCTCGGCAGTACATTGCAAAACACCTTTGCCGCAGGAAACCGTGTGCTGAACATCCTTGATGAAAATCCTGTTGTCGAAGAAATCACAGGCAAAAAAGATGTTGTGTTCAACGGTGCAAAGGCTGAGAATGTCACATTTGCCTACGGTGACGAAATTATACTCAACGATGTTTCTGCAGATATAAAGGAAAATTCTGTTGTCGGAATTATCGGCAAGAGCGGCAGCGGAAAGTCAACTTTACTGAAGCTATTAATGCGTTTTTGGCAGATTCAGAAAGGCGATATTAAAATTTCGGATACAAGCATAGAAGATATAAACACCTCAAATCTGCGTGATATTGAAAGCTATGTTACTCAGGACACACACCTTTTTCACGACAGCATAAAGAATAATCTGAAAATTGCAAAGCTTGACGCAACGGATGACGAGATAATTTCAGCCTGTAAAAAAGCGTCTGTTCACGATTTTATTATGAGTTTGCCAAACGGCTATGACACAATGGTCGGTGAACTCGGCGATACCCTTTCGGGCGGCGAAAAGCAAAGACTCGGACTTGCAAGAGCTTTTCTGCACAATGCACCGCTTATGCTGCTTGACGAGCCGACAAGTAACCTCGACAGCCTTAACGAGGCGGTCATTCTTAAATCACTCAATGAAGAAAGAGATAACAAAACAGTTGTGCTTGTATCCCACAGAGAATCAACAATGAAGATTGCCGACACGGTTTATTGCGTTGAAAACGGGAGGACAAGCTGATGAGCAAGAAACTCAGCGTTGACGAAAAGCGAGAAAGAGAACAGCAGGTTGTGTCAAAAATGATTGACCTCTACTGCCGTAAAAAACATAAGACTAAAGGGAAGATGTGTCCCGATTGCCAAGTCTTAAAAGATTACGCAGAGCTGAGAATCAGTAAGTGTCCTTTTATGGAAACAAAAACCTTTTGTTCAAATTGCAAGGTGCATTGCTACAAACCGCAGATGCGCGAAAAGATACGGGAGGTTATGCGCTTTTCAGGTCCGAGAATGATTTTTTACCATCCGATTATGGCAATCGGACATCTCATAGAAAGCAATAAAGAGAAAAAGAAACTTCAAGAGGATAAGTAAAATTATTAAAATTTTACGGCAGAGCAATGGCCTTTAAACAGCTTGTTGCCCTGCCGTTTTTGTGATACTTGACAAATTTAATTGAAATATGATAAGATACAAACAAGTTAGCTAAAACTAACTTGTTGCAATCATGGGGGGAGTGGTTATGAACGAATCGCTTGAAATACTGAAAATGCGAGTGCTGTTGAGTTTTCTCAATGAGGACAGCCGATTTTGCACGGTAACAGGACTTTCGTCTGTACTGGGCGAGAGCAAACAGAAAATCAGCAGATTATTAATGTCGCTTGAAAAGGACGGATTGCTTGACCGCACAGACCTCAGACATCCAAAACTTACGGATGATGGTATAAAGTCGGCGGAATATTACGAGGATCGCACAAGCGTAATACTCAACCACCTGCTCTATGAAGGGCTCGACATAGAAAGTGCGGAACACGATTCCTACGCATGGGCGTTGTACAGTTCTGAAAATGTAATGGAAATCATCCGCAGTTCCGAACAGCGTTACCGAGCCAAATATGAACTGCGCCGACAAAATCAATTTGGCGGAGATGAACTCTGCAAACATCTAAGTGACGGCGAATACCTGTTCCCGTTTTTGATATACAAAGAAAACCTGTCAAACGGCACAAATCTGTCAATGGCAAATTCGGGATTTGAACATCCGTGCAAGCTTGTGGTGGCAGACGGAAAAGGTACAATTGTGCTGAAACCTCTCGACATAACCGCCAAATCGCAGATGAACGGCAAGGATATGTACGGCAGAGTACGCAAACTGATGTACTTTGACGGCACCGATTTTGTTCAAGCATCCGACAATGACGGCTGTATAACCTTTCCGTCTGACAGTATGTTCTTCCTGAACATCGGTTCGGGAATGGGCCAAATACTGCATGGAAGTGTTTGCCTGAGAATGCAATGCTCGGTCGGCACAAACCATATGCCCGAGTCAACGGCAATCTTTACAATAATGATATGAAAAGTGTATTATTTCAAAAATTGTCACACCTGCGATACAAAATTGTAACGGTAGTGTGACATAAAATAATAAAATTTTGCCTGTAAAAGCGAGCTGACTGCAAAAATCAGCCTATTCTGTCACACAAGTGTTACAAAACCACGCTTGCACGCCAAAATGAAAAATGATATACTCTAAATCGCTAAAGAAAATGACTGAATATCACCGCATTAACGGTACAAAGTTTAATCAAAAATTTTTAAAAATCCCAACAGCTAACGGCTGTTGTTTTTAAAGATTTCAGGTTAGTCTAAACTAACCCAAACGGTTAAATCAAACTGCAGAAAAATGCGATTATTCCGTTATTTTTTTTGAAATACAGTTAGCGTTAGCTAACATTAAATTAAACCCTATTTTGGGGTATATTTAAGGAGGATTTTATGGAAATAAAAACGACAAAGCACAATTTCTTTAGTAGAGGAATTGCTGTGCTTTTGTCTGTTCTGATGTGTTTCGGGGCATTTAGTATGACAGCTTTTGCCGCCGAGGATACAAGTACAGACACACCGCAGCAACAGCTTGAAAACCTGCTTGATAAAATCTATGCGCTTAACGCAGACGATTATACAGCGGAAAGTTACAACGACCTGAAAGAGCAGGCAGGCAGCGTTAACAGACCTGTTACTCCATATGATGAGGTAACAGGTGACGGTATGCCTGATTGGGTTGCCAACATAATGATTAAAAATCTTACAGAGGCAATGAACAATCTCGTTAAGATAACTCCGCAGAGTCAGTTGGAGGATTTGCTTGACCAAATCTATGCACTCAATCCCGACGATTATACACCTGAGAGTTATAACAAACTTAAAGAGCAGGCAGACAGCGTAGTAAGACCTGTTACACCGTATGATGAAGCAACCGGCGACGGTATGCCCGACTGGGTAGCAAATTATATGATTACTACACTTACTGATTTAATGGATAAATTACAGCCTGCTGATAAAAAGACAGTTTTCGACAAACTCGAAGACAAGCTCAAAGAAGCAGAAGCACTCAACTCAGCTGACTACACAGAAGAGAGTTGGACAAAGGTTCAGGAAATCATTGACTCGGTTGACAGACCTGTATCATCAGATAACATTACAGAGAAACTTGCAACTAAAATGCTTTCAGACCTTGAAAAAGCGATTGAAGCATTAGAGCAGAAGCCTGATGAATCAATCAAACTTGAAGACGGTACATACTATGCTAAATTAACTCACAATAGTGGCAATTTTAAAGACAGAGCAAAGATTGTTGCGAAAGACGGTAAGTATAAGGTAACTATATATACTAAAACTATGACATCGCAGAACTTTGACGGTGGCTATAAAAGCAATCGCTTATATACTGTTTACTCAAGATCAGATTACAGCTTTAAAGAAGTTGAGGTTGTAAAACCTGAAAATAATGACCGGTTTGAAGACATTGCTTCAAAGTATTCAAAGAAAAACCTTGTTTCAGGTTTTGACATTGCAGATACTGACTATAAAGATGCAGTAAAAGAAGCAGTAAGTTCTGATTATGATGATTTATTCTTTGATTCAAGTTATGTTGTACTTTCTGACTACAGTGTAGCTACAACCTTTGAAACAGATGAACTTGACAGCACATTCTTGGTAAATGGTCTTTTCACTTGTCCGTACTATAAATATGGCGGTGATATAGAAAGAATGAATTACTGGCAGTTGTCAGATAATATCAAATTTAACAGTTCTGATATTGTTAAGATTGCCGATGATTTTACAAGCCTTTCAGGAACTTATGTAAAAACCGAAAGTGCTAGTAACAGCAATAAAAATGAGCGTAATGTTAGTAAACAGCCGTTTGCAAAAATTGAGAGCAAAAACGGTAAGGTTTATGTAACATATTCATTTGACCCTAAGGCAGAGGCACAGAATATTACTGACGCTCAGAGTACAGAAGCCGTATATGATGCAAAGGGCAACAAACTCGATACAAGCAACAATGAAATTACACTTGAATACAACAGTTATGATGAACTCATTTCAGGTACATATGTAAAAGCTGATGTTTCAATTGTAAGTGCCGTTCGTGGTGCATACAATCGTATGTATGAAAATGATTTTGCGGTTGACTTTACGGCAAAGCCTGTAACGATTACAGACAGTGCAACAGGCATTAAACTTTATTCAACTTCAAAGTTTATTTCCGAGAACGCTAAACTTAATGTAAGTCTTGTAAAAGACACAGGAAGCACAGACACAGATAAAGATGCTTGGGCAAACGCTATGAGCAAGTTGCCAAAGTATAACAAGATGTATTTCTTCAACTTCAATGTTACAGACGGTGGAAATACAGTTACAGACTTTGGCGGTGCGGTTTCAATTGAAGTTCCAAAGGTTGACGGCTTGAATGAAAGTTCAGTTCGGTTGTTTCTCAACAAATATTTTACTGACTATAAAAGTTTTGCTTTTGGTTGGTTTAACGAATACATTGTGGTAAACAATGACGGTTATGCTATGGTTCTTGATCCTGATTATTTTGACGGTAACTGGTGCATTTATGATGAAAAGATGTCTAATTCAGACGGTTCATCACTTTCAGACGGTACATACCGTGTTCCGATTACAACATTCAATCAGGTTCAGCCTGACCAAACTTCAATGTCAGCACAGTGCCTTGGCGACTATGCAACACTCGTTGTTAAGAACGGTGTAAAAAGACTTGAACTTGAGTACAAGCCTGTTGATATCGGCGAAATGCAGGGTTATCTCATTCAGATGTGGGAACAGGAAAAGAACGGCGAGTATAAAGAGCTGACTTACACATCTTACTATAAGAACGAAGACGGCTCATATTATACAGACGCACTCAATAAAGGTACAAACAACTACTATCCAAAGACAGGTTATATGATTTTGCCGACTGACGATGTACAGTTCCTGACAAAGTTCAGAGTATCTGCAATGGATGCGATTATGGGTGGTAACGGTGACGCAACCCGTGAGGCTATCTTTACAATCTACTATGATGATGCCGTAAAGATTTCTGACGAAACCCCTGACCCCGATCCCGAAGAAATTCCAAACTTCAAACCTGCTGACACAACAGAACTTGAAAAACTCGTTGCACAGGCAGATAACTACAACGAAGACGATTACACAACTTCAACTTACACAACAATGAAAAATGCCCTTGCAAGTGCAAAGGCAGTTCTTGCAAACAGCAAGGCAACTCAGGAAGAAGTTAACAATGCAGCAGCAGAGCTACAGACAGCCATTGACTCACTTAAAAAGAAAGATGATACAAAGGTTGATATCAACAATCTTCCTGACGGCAAGTACACACTTTATGCTCAGATGATTAAAACAGACAGAGAGAGCTTCTCAATGTCAAATAACGCAATCAAGCATGATGTATGGCTTGAAGTAAAAGACGGCGAATATTACCTTACAATGCAGTTTAAGGGTATGTCAATTTACAACAAGTTCGGTTACCTGCTCAATCTTTCTTATTTTGACACAGGCTACACATACAATGATTACGGTGTTCCTGAGGGTAAATTAGTTCCTGCCGAAGTTCTTACAACTCAGAAAGACAGTGACGGCAACGATGTTATTGACCAATACAACAATGCCGATAACCTATATCCTGAACTCGTAAGAATTAAACTTGTTGATAAGGCAAGCGAAAAATATGTTCCGCTTCAGGTATTTGTCCCGATTATGGAATCAATCGCTGACGAAACAGGTACACAGCCTGTTCTTATGCAACTTGACTGGACAACTTTAAAGACTGACAACGGCGAAATCGTTCCCGACAAGCCTGAGGAGCAGTCACCTGAATTAGACTACACAGACTCTAAGACAGGCGTTAAGGTTATCGCTGACAAGGGTGTGTTTGACGAGGGTGTTCAGGTTGTTGTTACCGAGATTACCGAGGGTACAGACTACACTAATGCCGTTAAGGTTCTTGAGGACACAGGTAAAAAATTCAAGCTTTACAATGTTAAGTTCCTTGACAAAAACGGCAACGAGGTAACTCCTAACGGTACTGTTTCAATCAGTATCCCTGCTCCTGCAGGTTATGACACATCCAAACTTTCTGTATTCAGAATCAATGACGGTTCTTCTAAGACTGTTGTTAAGGGTACATTCGCTAACGGTTTCTATACTGTTGTTACAAAAACAGGCGGTAACTATGCCCTTGCCGAATCGGGAAGCACAATCACAGACAAGCAGAATTCCGAAAATGTTGCAAAGTCATCAACTTCCGATACTGCAAACAACGCAAATTCGGGTAACAATCAGCTTGTAAACAATGCTGTTAAAACAGGCGATAACAGACCTCTTACAATTTGCCTTGTTGCAATGCTCGCCGCTTGTGCAGTTCTTGCCGTGATTGACTACAACAAAAAGCGTAAATCTCAAGGAGAATAACTAAAATGAAAAAATTATATTGTACAAACTTTTTTAAGGCTTTGTGCAGTATGGTTGTAATGCTCGCTCTTGTGGCGGGCATTACTGCTATACCTGCCTATGCCGCATCTAACGGAATTTACACAGCCACCGCCACTCCGCACTACAGAAACCCCCTTACGGGCAAAATTGAAGACTCGGGCGGCGAAGATTCTGAGGTTCTCGGTCAGTCAATGACTGAATCCGCAACCTACACAAAAGCTCTTGTTGAGGTTGACTCAAACGGCAATACATACATTACGGTAAGACTTAAACTTATGGACAACATTCAGAACCCGACATTTAAGGTTGACGGAAGCTCCGTTTCGGCATCTCTTATGCAAGAGGACTATTCCGCCAATACTGCCGATTACAGAATGAAAGTTTCAAGCGAAAATTCCGTTATCCGTTGCAGTATGTATGTTGTTCCAATGGGCAGAGATGTTATTTTCTTCATCACGGTTTCTAACCTCAAATCAGGTTCGGGCGACTTTGTTACAAGCATTACCGTGAACAACAATTCAAACAATAACAAATCAAATAACAACTCTAACAACGCAAATTCTTCAAATAACAGCTACAGCAATAATAATTCGGGCAATAACAATAACTCGTCATACGAGCCTGTCGAAAGTTCAAACAACAGCTCTTCTTCTAAAAGTTCCGATAAAAAGAGCAATAAAAAATCAGACAAGAAAAAGTCAAAGGAAACTACCGCTCCCACAACCGTAAAACCCAGTACAGCCGTTCCCACAACTATTGCAACAGAGCCTACAACAGACTCTGCTCAGAAAGTAAACGGCTTGCAGGAATTTGACGAGCAGGGCAGTGAAGTAACTGCTCCCGCAACCGTTGATGAAGTTCAGAACGGTTCTTATGCCGTTTGGTATGTCCTCGGCGGTGTTGCCGTTGTATTAGTTGCGGGTTTCTGCGTTTGGTACTTCGGTTTCTTCAGAAAAAAGAAAAAATAAGGAGATTTTTACGAATGAAAGTAAAGCGTATTATTGCTCTGATTCTTTCTGCTGCGGCAGTCATTTCGCTTGTAGGTTGTGTAAATCAGCATCCCGAAAGCACTGCCACTAAAACAGAGGCAAATAAAGAAGTTCGTCTTGTAGCGACTTCTCCCGCCGTTGCTCAAATTTGCAACAGACTGAATCTCGATCTTGTCGGTGTGTGCAACACTTCGGGTACTCTGCCCGAAAAATATGACAATGTGAAAAAAGTCGGCATGGCAATGAATCCCGACCTTGAAACAATCAAGTCACTCAATCCCGACTATGTACTTTCTCCGTCATCTCTTGAATCGGATTTACAGCCAAAATATGCCTCAATCGGTGTTAAATCGCTGTTCTTAAATCTCAAAAGCGTTGACGGTATGTATGCTTCAATCGAGGACCTCGGCGAAAAATTTGACCGTAAAGACGAGGCTGACGAAATGCTTAACGAGTTCAAAACATTTATGGATAAGTACAAGGATAAAAATAAGGATAAGAAAAGTCCGAAGGTACTTGTGCTTATGGGACTTCCGGGTTCATACATCGTTGCAACCGACAACAGCTATGTCGGCAGTCTTGTAAAACTTGCAGGCGGAACAAATGTTTACGGTGACGGTGGCGGAGAGGAATTTTTGACGGCTAACACAGAGGATATGCAGACAAAAGATCCAGATATTATCCTCAGAGCCGCTCACGCTCTCCCAAATGAAGTAAAAGAAATGTTTGCAAAAGAGTTTGAAACCAACGATGTTTGGAAACACTTCCGTGCAGTTCAAGAGGGGAAGGTCTATGACCTCGACTCATCACTCTTCAATATGAGTGCAAATTTCAGCTACAGCGATGCTCTTGAGGTACTTCAGCCGTTGCTCTACGGTGATGAATAAGTTTGTGCGTGAAAGGCGGTTTTATCTTTGATTAGCACACGCAAAAAAATCCTGTCATTTGTTCTGACAGCTGTCGGACTGTTCATACTGTTTATTTTTGCAGTAAATACGGGCAGCCTGAAAGTTACTCCGTCAGAGCTTTTCTGCGGACTTTTTATTGAATATAATCCCGATGTTGCAACGATTTATGACCTGAGATTTCCGAGAATTTTCATTGCGATGCTCGGTGGTGCGGCAACAGCCGTGTCAGGTGTTTTGTTGCAGGCGGTAATGAAAAATCCACTTGCCGATCCCGGGATTATCGGCGTAAGCTCGGGTGCAAGCCTTGTTGCCGTAATCGTGACGGCATTCTTTCCAAGCCTGTTTTTCCTTACACCAATGCTTGCGTTCATAGGCGGCTTGATTGCATTTATGCTTGTTTACAGTCTTTCATGGAACGGCGGACTTTCACCGCTAAGGATTATCCTTGTCGGTGTTGCAGTAAATGCACTTTGCACAGGACTTATGAGTGCGTTTAACTCGGCAACGGGCAGTTCATACACAGGTGTTGCAAGCATTGTAAACGCAAACATAACCCAGAAAACATGGGACGATTTTCAAACGCTTGCCGTTTATGTTGTAATCGGGCTTATCGCCTCATTCTTTGTGACAAATCAATGCAATCTGCTTTCGCTTGAAGACAAAACCGCCCGCAGTCTTGGCATGAATGTCACAAGGAGCAGAATTGTTATTTCCGTTACAGCTGTACTTCTTGCTTCAATCAGTACAGCCGTAGTCGGTGCAATCAGCTTCCTCGGACTCATTGTTCCGCACATTGCAAGATTGCTTGTCGGCAGTAACCACAAGGTTCTTGTGCCGTATTCAATTTTGCTCGGAGCGTTCACGCTTTTGCTTGCCGATACAATCGGCAGAACTGTCGCATCGCCATACGAAATCAGCGCCGCAGTTGTAATGTCGGTAATCGGCGGTCCGTTCTTTATTTTCCTGTTAAGGAGGTCAAAGCAAAACTATGGTTGATAATATTTTTGAAATCAAAGACCTCTCGTTTTCATACGGAAACAATAAGGTTATTGACGGCTTGAACCTCAAAATTAAAGAGGGTAAAATTACAACCCTAATTGGTGCAAACGGTTGCGGCAAAAGTACGCTTTTCAACCTTATGACAAAAAATATAAAGCCTGATAACGGTATAATTTTTCTCGGCGGTCAGAATATTGAACAGATGAAGTTGAAAGATTTTGCCCGCAAGACTGCAATTGTTCATCAGTACAACACAGCCCCGCCGGACATTACGGTTAAAAAGCTTGTGGAATTCGGCAGAACTCCGTATCACACAATGGGTTTGTCGCCAAATCCTGAAGAAGATAGGGAAAAGGTGAGATTTGCCCTTGAAATAACCAATACGGAAAAGTTTGGGGACAAGCCTGTTTCGCAACTTTCGGGCGGTCAGAAACAGCGTGTGTGGATTGCAATGGCGCTTGCTCAAGATACAAAAATTCTCTTTCTTGACGAACCCACAACATACCTTGATATACGCTATCAATTGCAGATTCTCCGTCTTGTAAAGCGGCTGAACAGTGAATTCAACATAACCGTGATTATGGTTCTGCATGACATTAACCAGTCGCTCTGTTACAGCGATGAAATCGTTGCAATGCAAAACGGAAAAGTGCTTTCACAGGGTGTGCCGAAAGAGATTATAACACCTAAACTTATTAAAGAGGTTTACGGCGTCACACTTGAAACAGGAGAGATTGACGGCAAGCCGTTTGTAATACCCGTGTAAAAAAGAAAGGTGGGAATGAAACTGAAACGAGTAACCGAGGATTATCTCAAGACAATTTATATTCTTTCATTAAAGGGAGAAGTTCACGCAACAAGATTAGCCGAAGAACTCGGTGTGTCAAAACCGACAGTTTCGGTTTCATTGAAATCCCTTGAAAAAGACGGCTGCATAACCCGTGATGAAAACAGGGCAATTTCTCTCACAAGGTCAGGCAAAAAGATTGCCAAAAGCGTTTATGAGCGTCATTGTGTGCTGCGTAAAATGCTCGAAACCCTTGGCGTTGATAAAACAACAGCCGCATCCGATGCCTGCAAAATGGAACATGCCGTAAGCCCCGAAAGTTTTAAAGCTTTGCGAAAACTTACCAAATATTCAGATGATAAAAAATAACAAAAGGAGAGCAAATTTGAAACTCAAAAGAATAATTTTTACAGTAATCGGTTGTGTATCGCTCGGAATCGGTTGTGTCGGAGCAGTTCTCCCGATTATTCCGACCGTACCGTTCTTTTTGCTGACAGTATTCTGTTTTGCAAATTCTTCCGTAAAATTACATAATTGGTTTGTGAACACAAAAATGTACAAAAAACACCTTGATTCGTTTGTAAAGAAAAAGGGTATGACAGTAAAAACCAAGGTAACCATACTTACATTGATAACGGCAATTATGCTGTTAGGCTTTATCCTTATGATGCTAAAGGGGATTATTATCCCAAGTATAATACTTGCCCTTGTGTGGCTTTTTCACCTTGTTTATTTCATTTTCTTTGTCAAAACGATTGCAGAATAAAATCATTTTCATAAATTTCTATAGTGCTTATGGTGGATATGATAATTTTAGATGAAGCAAATTATCTATACAAATAAGCAGGGATATAGTGAAACTCATATTTTTGATAATAGTGGTTCAATTGTTTCTGTTCTCAATTCAGATGCTTACCTGCAGGTATCACTTTCTGTAACTCCTGAAAAAACAAATGAAGTTGTAAATTATATTGCATTTGCGTTTGTTTACGGTTATAATGAGAATGAAATGTTAGATATAGCTTCAGACAATAATTTGAATGGTAAGATAAGAATATGGTGAATTTAGAAGTAGTCGGAGAAAATCTTCGTTGGTATTTACATATTTATATAAATAATAAGTCGTATTGCCTTAGTAAAGATAATCCTAGCTTTAATATTGAACTGCCGCAGGGTAAGCATACAATGGTTGTAATCGGAACTAAAATGAAAGATTATAATCTTGAAAGCACTTTAAAATCAATGTCATTCAGTTTTAGACCTACATTGGTTCAAGGGTATAAAAACAGAGGCATTCTAAATCATATACTCAGTTGGAATAATAAAACAAACTTTTTTATTAAGAAAATTGAAATTGATATAAGGTCAAATCCCAAAATAAGTTTTTCTGTAGGAAACTATTCAAGATACAATTTTTTTGACGCTGAAGAAGTAGTAAAAGATATTCAGATTACCGAAAATGCTCATGTGAAAAGTGTTGCGGTTGAAAGTTATGATTTTGTAAGCAGAAAACAGAAGATAAGATATTACCTTGTTCAGTTGCTTTTGTTGCTGACAAAGTATGCTATAAATATCTATTTTGCTATTTCGGAGATGTGCTTGGATGTACAGTATATAATAGATCCTGAATCTGTCAGTATTGTGTATGCAAGTCATGGTCACAAATTTAATATAATTTTCAGCAGTTTGTTGCTTGGTGCATATTTATTTAGATTTGTTTTTTACCTTCTAAAATGGATAAAATGGGTGAGAGATAATTCGGATGTATTGAAATTTTAAAAATGAAATTCACCTTTTGATTTTTGAACTCATTTAGTAAATGATTTTGTGTACTATTTATTTACTAATTGTCTTCTGCTTGCTTTTTATTATTGTAATTAATATGCATTTAATACCGATTACGAGTATACAGACGGCAAGGCTGAAAATTCAACAACTAACCTTGTCAGCAAGTACAGTCAGTCATACGGCAGTGACAGCGTTTTGTCATATGATTATTCTTATGATGCAAACGGTAATATTACCGAGATTAAGCAAAACGGTAAGCTTACGAACAAGTATGTTTATGATAGCCTTAACGAGCTTAAAGAAGAATACGACTATGTAAATAAATTTTACATTAACTATTCTTATGACGGAGCAGGAAACCTGCAAAATAAATATGAACAGGTTCTTGATCCAAACTACGGTTATCCGACAGGAACGCAGAACGGTAATACATACGAGTACACCGATGCAAGTTGGAAAGATAAGCTGACAAAGGTTAACGGCAGTAATATTTCATACGATGCAAACGGAATTTTGTATAATGTCAGATACACTTTGACTGACGGCGGTACCGAGTATTCCTACTACTACACCCACAATTCCCGTGGCGATATTGTCGGAATTTACAACGGAGCAGGCGAACTCAAAGCACATTATGAATATGACGCTTGGGGTAATGTGATTTCTATAACCGATAATAACGGAAATGCAATCACAAATCCAAATCATATCGGTAACTTGAATCCGTTCCGTTACAGAGGTTATTACTACGATACAGAATCAGGTTTCTACTATCTAATGAGCCGTTATTACGACCCTGTTACTCACAGATTTATTAATGCTGACGGTTATTTCCAGTCAGGCGGTAATATTCTGGAATTCATATTGTGGTAATAATCCGATTATGTTTGCAGATCCAACGGGCTTATGTTATGAACCTCAATATACGAGTGCGGGAACATATATCGGTAAATATTGGGTTATAAAAACAGCAGTTCCGGGTGTACCGGGTTTTTGTAATAGTTGCAAATCTAACGGTTCGAATTCTGGGAACAAGTATTATGTTGAATCTTCTAAAAATAATAAAAATACAAAAGGAGATAGTAACTGGACAACAAGAAAAGACTCTAAAAAAGGGTCAGAAAACAGGCAAAAATCCGGCGATCGCGAACGTAATGTTGCTCATCCCAACGGCGAGGAACATAGTAGGGGTCCTAAAGGCAACGGAGTAAAACATTTAACTGAAACACCATTTGAAGATCGCATGGGTAATTTTGGTATATGTTTAGCTTGTGCGGTTGCAGTTATATATTTAGTAGGTAATGATGTTACCGGTGCTGGAGTTGCGGATGATGTTGCACTTGTACCTACTATTGCATTGCTTTGGGATAGTGCCAGTAAGGCTTTTGGTTAAAATATGGAAAAGAAATTAGTTAAATTAAAAAACGGAATAACTTTTATATCACAGAAACTTGATAATGTTCATAGTGTTACTATCAGCGTTAATTTCAAAGTTGGTTCATTATATGAAGATCAAATCAATAACGGAATTACGCATCTGATTGAGCATTTGTTTTTTAGGCAATGGGATAATTTGCCTCAGAAACAATTGTATTATGAAATGCAGTGCATGGGAGCAGAAATTGCAGCAAAAACATTTCACGATTATGTTAGCTTTTCAATCACCGTAACACCCGACTCATTTATTAAAGCATTTAAACTTATCACAAAATGCCTAAATAAATTTGACTGGACTGATGATATAGTTAAAATTGAAAAAGAAGTTGTTTACAAGCAAATTGAAAATGATTATCAAACATTTGATAATTGGATTGATAGTTACTACTTTAAAGATGCCAAATACGAAAAAACTATTATGGGTACGATTGAATCTGTACAATCAATATCTTTAAAAGATATTAACTCTTGGAAAGATAAATATTTTTGCAGCAACAATTCTTGTGTAGCTATCACTGGTAATTATTCGGACGAGGATTTTTTGACAGTTCAAAATATTCTTTCCCAAATTAATTCTTCTGGAAAACTCGCCGAAACAATTATCTGTTATCCACTGCATTTTGAAAAAAGCAATATCAGTAACAGGTATTCACTAATCTCTAATGATACAGATATTAGTGATATAACAATCTTTTTTGATATTAATAAAGATTATAACTATGAAACTGTAAGACTTCTTTCAAGTATACTTGGTGAAGGTTGCGGAAGTCTGCTGTCAATGATTTTAAGAGAAAATTATAATTTTACAGATGATATCTATACTAATTTAACATGCTATTGTGGATTTCGCCGACTGTCAATTTCTTTCAGTGTAAATAATTCTGACTTTATTGAAAGTCTGCACCATTTCTTTAAATCGCTTGTAGATTTTAGAAAAGAAATTTCAACAAATGATTATTTGACATCCATCAACTTTTTTACAAAAAATCAATTATTTGATTTAGACAACTCTAACGAGCTTAATAGCAATTATGTTTTATGTGATTTTGTATTATATCCATCAGTAATATCTGAGCCAATAAAAAGAAAAGAAAAATATGAAAAGATCACGTTAAAAGATTTAAAAAAATACGCTAATGATATTTTTATTGCTAAAAATCTTTCCTTATTAATTCAAACAAATCTTGATAAAAAGCTTGTAAAAAACTCTATTGAAAAAATGATAAAAACATTATAATAATTACATTATTTTTTGTGTGTCTATATTATTTTGACTTTTCTACATTCTGCCTGTTCAGCTATCGTGGTTATTACTACGATAAAAGTTGAAATCCGAAACTATCAACGGTGAGAAGTATGAATATAAGTATGATGCTCGCAGTAATATTACTGATGTTACCAAAGACGGAGTTTTACAGTATCATTACGGTTACGATATGATGAATCAGCTTGTTAGCGTAAATGATAAGCTGAACGGCAAAGTTTATAACTATACTTACGATGCCGGCGGTAACCTTATATCCGAAACTGTTACCGATTCAAACGGTACAACAAGCAATGCGTATGAATACAACAATTCAAATTGGGGAGATGTTCTCACATCATATAACGGTCAGAACATAACCTACGATGAAATCGGCAACCCGCTTACATATCGTGACGGAATGTCAATGACATGGAAAAACGGCAGACAGCTTGCAACACTCACAAATGGTGATACAAGCATAAGCTATGGCTATGACAGCGACAGTGTTCGTACAACTAAAACCGTGAACGGTGTGAAATACACATATGCTTATCTTAACGGACAGCTTATGTATGAAACCCGTGGCGATGCAAAATTCTACTATTCGTATGATGCAAACGGAATTTTGTACAATGTCAGATACACCCTGACTGACGGCGGTACCGAGTATTCATATTACTACACCCACAATTCTCGTGGTGACATTGTCGGAATTTACAACGGAGCAGGCGAACTCAAAGCACATTATGAATATGACGCTTGGGGTAATGTGATTTCTATAACCGATAATAACGGAAATGCAATCACAAACCCGAACCATATCGGTAATTTGAATCCGTTCCGTTACAGAGGTTATTATCAGGACACAGAAACAGGTCTTTACTACCTTATGAGCCGTTACTACGACCCAATAACCCACCGCTTTATAAATGCCGACGGTTATTTCCAATCAGGAACCTCTATTTTGGATGCTAATACATTTGCTTATTGTGGTAATAATCCAGTTCTCAATGTTGATCCATTAGGCACCTGCAAAGTTCCTAATTACACATCGGCAGGGACATACATTGGACATACTTGGAAGATTAAAGAATCAGTTCCGGGTGTCCCGGGTTTTTGTAATGTTTGTAAGGGTTACGGATCAAATGCTCCCTCGAATACCTCACACAGTTTCGTTATTAGTTCTTATACGACACCTTCTACAAAAAAACAAGACTACAACACTTGGAATAAGGTGGCAGATTCTTTTGGAGCTATATTTTGTAGTTTAGAAGTTGATGCAGACTTTGGAGTAGGATTTGGTGTTAATGTAACTGATGTGTTTTCAATAGAAGCTGTTGGAAAACACGCACTTCTAAATGTTCATTTTGATGAACAAGGTTTTTCATTTAGTGAGACAGATAGCGTGGAAGTTTCTGCAGGTGTATGCGGTTGGGACTTATTTGGAGTACAGGATACTAAATACTATGAAATTGGATCTGACAATGAGTATGAAAATTATGGTTCATCTCATAAATTGGGCTTTTCAATTGGAGGATATTTTGGATTTGGTGGTTCTGTAGGCTTTGGATGGAATTTAGATTATATTTATAATAGATTTTGTGAAATATGGGGATAATTATGAATAAAAAAATACTTTTGATAGATATTATTACGCTCTTTTTAGGGATGTTAGCTGCTTTTTTATTGTGTATATTTAAAATAACAGAAATATCTCCATTATCAATTGCTATTTTGATTGTTTCTCTTTGTGTTGTGTTATTATCAGAATTTTTTTCATTGAAAATAAAGGATGTTAAAATTACAAACGCTGTTGGTACATTTGCTTTTTTTATAGTGTTTTATACTTTTTATAATTTACCTTTCCTAGGTTTGGCTAATAGTTTTGGCATTCAAAATAGCATTGGCACGCTATTCTTATTTTCTTTTACATCAAAAAGTTTATTGTATTTGTCTTCAATCTTAAAGAATAAAAATATGGATTTTGCAATAAAAAGCAATTCTTTAAGTAGAACTAAAAATTACAGTCAATATTTTGTGCGATATTTTAAATATTTTAGCATTTTTTTGTTGCTGAGTGGAATAGGCGTAGCTGTTTATAATTTGTTTTGCATGAATATAGATATAAGCTTGGCAGATGTGCTTTCAGGATTTAATAACCTTAATCCACAATTTCATTCTGATTTTTTTTAATTAGATATATTAGGCGTATTCATTGAAAAATTGTTTATAACGAATAGTTGGTTGATTTGTTAACCAATTAAATAGTGAAATTGTAAGGGTAGAACCTTTGCTGAACGGAGGCTCGAAAGAGCCTCCGTTGACACAAAAAGTATGATGCACATAGTAATATTACAGATGTTACCAAAGACGGAGTTTTACAGTATCATTACGGTTACGATATGATGAATC
>OGGB01001113.1_pt1 | contig 19886 bp, 10 predicted proteins | sample 1571111 | NCBI WGS metagenome assembly OGGB01 (sample SAMEA2582067, study PRJEB24529) | metagenome | biome: Human gut stool | place: China | collected 2011
ATCTTCGAAGAAAAGACAGAGATTATTCCTCACTACATTTTCCGCACGCTTCTGATAAGAGCTATCACCGGTACATAACGCATAGTAATGATACACCGCACCGGTTATCGTACTCCAATAATGGGGAAAAGTATCGCCAAACAGTTCACGTTTGCCAAACCAATGCCCATCCCAATGACGAATCGCAACTTCATTCAGATGGTAGCTGGGTTGGAAACCATTGAATGCTTCCAGTACAGGCATTTGCCGTTTCACTTCATCCAGATATTTCTGACTGCCTGTCTCCAGATAGAGCTGTGCAAGGAATTGGATGGCAGGAGCCACAATGCTTTGCTCATAATTTACCTCATGCGCAGGGTAATTCAAACCATTCTTTACAAACACATCACCTGTCTTTATAAAATCGTTCCGCAAATCCGTGCATTCTTTCTTCATTCCGGCTTCTTTCAGGCTTTGTAGCCCCAACCGAACAGGAATACCTATTGCATAAAAGCCATAACCAAACTGCTGGAACATAGATTTCAGAGTCTTATAGCCATCAGTCACAAATTGTTTGTCGCCAGTCACTTTATACATCTGAAAATAGAATTCTGCCACCCACATATAATTATACCCACGGTTGCGATTCTTCTGGTCTACACTCGAATAGGTTACGTAATTATCCGTTTGCAGTTTCCGGCGTACAAAATTAGCATACCTCAAAAGAGATTGCTTTAATTCCGGGTCTTTAGTCAGCAAATACTGTTTTGCCAGTAATACCCCCATGCCCAGACGTTCCGCGCCTTCATCGCGATCCACCGGATTACAGTTTGGCGTATCATTCAGATAAATGCTATCACCTTCATTATCATAAACCATATAAGCCCCATCACGCAAATCAGACGGATTGTTCATCTGTTGACGGGTACGAATAAAATCGACACGTTTTCGGATTAAATCAGCCGTATTGCTGATGACCAGACAGTCTGCATGAGTTTGCTTATTTCCATTGTAATAGAAATCAAAACGTACCTCTCCAGTCTGTTCCATCGGTACTTCCACAAAACAAAGATTCCCTTCCTGCTTCACGGAGACAGGTACTCCATTCATTTTAGCGGTACACGCTTCTAAAGGTTCCAGACTCCGACACTCCACACGGGCTGCCTCTCCTTTCTCAAACACATATTTATTGCAAGATACAAGTACACTCCCTTTTTCCAGAAGCTTACGGCGGAAATCATCATTCCCATTGTGAGCAAAAATATGCCACTCCAGTGAATAGCTTTCTCCCGGCTTCAACAATAAATCCGGCAGATCCAATGCAATGATACCTCTTGTCTGTGAGTTTGCCTTTTTACGTCCACGTTCCCAGATTTCATAGTTTCTGATAGCTCCGTTCGTCACCACCAGTCCCAGATGGGGAGTAAAATCTCCCATACGGATAGCATTGACATAGGCAGCACTTCCACCTTTCCAAATATGCGTATGAGCACGGGAATTAATGCATTGTTGTGCATCCGGATAATTATCATTGAAAGGAGTGTAGATAGCCACATCATATAAAGACACGGGGTCTTCCCCTTCATTAGTAAAAGAATATTCTTCTACCAAATCGCCCTGTTTTATTTCTCTTTTTATCAGAATACGTATATCATCTTCACGATATAAAACCTTCATTCCGTCAGGACTGATTTCCACGGGTACTCTCCATTCCCGCTTTACAGTTTCCCTTCCTTTAACCACCGTAAAGTATCCCAATCCCCAACCATAGTTATCCTTAACCCAGGGGTATTGAGTCCCATCAGTTTTCACTACCCAGTTCATACTACGGTTATCGCCCTTCAAGGTCAGTTCACTAATGGCACCGGTAGAGGGATTAATGCGCATCTCCACAGGAAAATTCCCGGCAGATAAACAATTGACTGCGATCAACAGACAAACAAAAATTCCGATTCTTTTTATCAGTTCGTTCTTCATGGTAGTAGTTCTGGCTTTTAATAATTTGGCTCTCTATTCTTTTTAGACTTTTCAAAAATAATAAATACTATCGACAGTCACAAAACTATTGTCACTTCCATAAACAGCCTTTGTTTTATCAGTCCACACAGGCATAATGCCTGTCACTTCTATCAATAAGGTATAATTATCTTCCGGCATCTCCGGAGTCATGATGCGAATTGCCTTTTCCGGATATTTACTATAAAAATCCACTAAAGAAACATACACCGTATCCTTCTTTGCATCCAGCAAACTCACTCTTGCATATCCGCTATGAGGATTCGATTCCCCGATCACCGCAGTATGAGTTCCTTTAAAAGGAATACTCAGAACACTGCCCTTCACATTCGATAGCAACCGCCCGTTGTCTTGCTCCCAGTCCGGTGCAAATTCCATCTTTGAAACAGGAATCTGCTTTCCTTTGCGTAATGCAGCTACAGGTTTCAGCCGGTTGATATCCCAGCATTGCCAATATTCCGGAATGGAAATATGCGTTCCATCCACTTGCAGAGGCATCCACACATAAGTAGCGGCCGAGGCCTGATGAGGATACGACCAACGGTCACCCATAAACATCGGGATTGTATCATTCCCTCTTTTCAAAGGAAAAACAAAAGTACTTTGTGAGTTATAAGTCAGTTTTCCTTCGGGGCAAAATAGCCCTTGCTTCGTCCATGGGCCTTCAATATTCGGTGCTGTAAAATAGAAATTATCATTTTTCTCCCAACTGGTCAAGTTAGAATACAGCATATAATACATGCCATTTTTCTTGAACATGGCAGGCGATTCACCCGAATCTTTTATATAAGCAGCTTCCGCCTCAACCGAACAATAATCGTCACTCAAACGATAGACAGGTCCATGATGAATCAGCAGATACCCCTTACCATCCGTATCCTGAAAGGTTCCCATATCCCAACGTTTCACAGGCTTACCTTCATAGAGCAGCGGTCCCTGCAATTTATATTCCCCATTGATCGTGCTACAGGTAGCATAGCCTATATATGGGTCCATATAACCTAAATCATCGGCATGCATATACATGACATACTCTCCGGTAGAAGGACATTTCATCACCTTCACACGCTCACCTACACGATCAGGCCCCAGTATTCCGTCTGATTGTACGGGTAATACAATCCTTTCAAATTTCCAGTTCACCAAATCATCCGAAGAGTAGCAACTGAATCCCGGAAAGGCATTGCTTTTATCCGATTTATATTCCCCGAAAAGATAATATCTGCCGCCGTCTTCCACGATACAGGCACCATGTGCATTGACTATATTGCCTTGATCGTCAAACCAGGGGATACCATTATAAACAATCTTTTCAGAACCTTCATTGAAGGTGTCCGAACAACCTACACAAAAAAAAGCTAATAACAATATTAATTTCACCATATCAATGTTGATTAATAAACCTATTAATTTTATCGTCTTTAGTGCTCGGAGAATGAATAAGTCACATTCCTTTCCGTCACATTTTCCGTATTATCTATCTTTTTCACAAAATCTCTCACTTCATTTACATGCACGTCTTCAATCACTACATTTCTGACCGGCAGCTTCGCATCTCCTTTCAACTCATAGATGGCATCGGCCGAAGTACACACCACATTTTTCATGTAAATGCCATCAATGCGCGTAATGCGTTCTTCATACGTAGGCACAAGGTCTTTCCATTGGTAAAGCACATCCGTATCTATCTCAAGTACCCGCTGTACATGGCCGGCCCTGATATTCTCCATGTGAATATTTTCCACAAATGCTCCCCGGCGGTGGTTGGTTTTCACAAAGAAAAGTCGCCTGACAGATTGCGGCACCTTACAATCATGCATATACACATTCCGAATGCCTCCTGATATTTCACTACCGATACCCAGTAAAGTATGCCCTTCCACAATGTTACAATTACGGATCACTATATTTTCAGTTGGTATATTCAGTCGCCATGCATCCCGGTTGCGTCCTGCCTTGATAACCACCGCATCATCACCCTGATCGAAAGTACAGTCTTCTACCAGGAAGTTACGGGTCATTTCCAGATCGATTCCATCATTATTGTGACCGTGCGCTTTTACATCCAGATTCCGGGCAATACCGCCATCACACATGTAGATATGAATAGTCCAAAACGGGCTTTCCCTAATTTTAAACCCGTCAAGCAATACATTCCTGCAACGGTTGAAATGTATCAGATGCGGACGAAGATTGTTTTCTCCCACCGCCATTTGCCGTTTCTCTACGGGAACATCCGTAGAGGCCATCGTATAGAGCTCTTTCAATGCATTCAAATGGGCTTCCGGACGTGCAAACCACACTTTCCAAGTATCCATTTTAGGTTTCAGCATGCCTTTTCCGGTAATCCCACATTCTCACAACCAATAGCATAGACCAGCGGAGAGTAATTATAACATTCCATACCCTCCCATGAAGTCATTACAGCAGGCAGATAATCAGATGGATTGTCCGTAAAACATAACACAGCATTTTCCGATAAGTATAAGTTGACATTACTTTTCAAATGCACAGAACCGGTCAACCATTCTCCTTCGGGAATTACAACTCTGCCGCCACCTGCTTTATGGCAGGCATCGATGGCAGCAGCTATCGATTTTGTATTGTCTGCTATTCCTCCTTTCACCGCACCAAAATCTACAACTGAGAAATTCCGGTTGGGATATACATACTCTTTAATAGGCTCCATCTGAAAAGGAGCCTTCACATGTACCGCTTTATATTGTCCCCAAACCGCAGGCATGGAAACGAGAGATAGCCCCAATGCAACTAAAAAGATTTTCACTGAATTCTTCTTCATAATTTCTTTATTATTGTCATACGATAACAGTAAGGGATAGATTCTTTCTTTTGACCGAAAAAAGCTATCCCCTTTCTATTAAGCACCTATTAGAAGCTGCCAGTTAAAGGTTATTTCTCCGCAGGCATATCCGCCGTTGTCGGCCAGTACGGATTCTGATACAACGGTGACAACTCAATTGAACTGTAATCCGAAGATGTCAGCAAGAACTGCCTGATAGGCATAGGTTGCAAGTAATGCGCCATAGACCAGGTATAACCGTCGCGATAAAGGTTGCCCGAAGTCATATTCTTCTGGTACGGACGCAGGTATTCACTCAGTTCAGGGCTGGAAACTTTGGATGATGAGCTGCCATTGTAGTCAGTTGCAGTAAAATTATACCAATTCTGCATCGGAGTATTCCACAAATGGAAGCCTTCGATGTGGTAGTTTTCAGTTTTCAACTGGTCGAGCGACCTCCAACGGGTAAGATCCATCCAGCGAAGTCCTTCAGCCATCAACTCACAACGACGTTCGCGGCGAATGTTATAAAGCACCGCATCAGAAAGTAACTGTCCGGCTGTATAAGCCCCCCAGTCAAGCTTTTCTTTCGAAATTTCAGTGGCGGCAATAGTGATTTGCGGATCAATGGCAGCGCCTTTAAACCCAGCTTTCTCACGAATGAGTTTCCAATATTCGAGGATTTTACCCGAACTGATGCTACCGGTAAGCATATACTGCGCTTCAATGTAGTTGAGGAATGCTTCAGTAGCGCGGAATACAATAGAGGCAGTATATCCTTTGTGATTTCCGGCCAAAGCCTTATCGAACGTTCCACCTTTACGCAGCGTATATCCAGTAGTATAGAGGTAGTCATCGGCGCCGTTGGTAATATCTGGTTTAGGCTCTACTTCAACAAACATATCACCGATGCGGTCATCCATATTAATGAACACATTAATCTGTCCCGGTTCTTTGAGGAAAATTTTCAGTCGCGGGTCGCGATTGGTACGGACAGCAGACAAGGTCCCGTCATCATACTCATAACCGGTGTGCTGTGCATAAATAGGTTTACCGTCTGCCATAAGGAAACCTTCAACCATGCTCCGAGTGACGCCGACAGCATAATTACCACGGTTGACTGCCGTTTCAACAGCGTTCTGAATCCCCAGCGCACGGCTGTATTCACGCCACAACAGTACTTCTTTAAAATCGCTCATGTCAATATTCCCGAAAAGCTTAAAGTATGGATTCACAGGGTCGGTAGCCGATTGCGGAATTTCACCTGTGTTCTGCACTAAATCTCCTTTATATTTCTCGGCAATGATTTCAGCCGCTTTTGCAGCCTCTTCAAAGAAGAATTTCGCCTCGTTATCTATGCTTCCTGTAGGATATTGATAGCCAGCATTATATTCTTTTGCTTTGCCGGGCCAACCTTCACCATTGGGAACGAACGGAGTACCTTTAAAGTTGGTGAGCCACGAACCTTCGAACAATGCTACGCGTGATTTCATCAAAATGGCAACATCCTTGGAAATACGTGTGTGGCGACTTTCAAAGTTATCACTCATATAATCAATAGCTGTATCGAGGTCTTCGAGGATGAAACGGGCTACTTCGTTGCGAGGCATCCGTTTGCAGGCAGCCACCAGAATTGCTTCATCATCAGGAAATACTTCTTTCACGATAGGCAAATCACCCCACATTCTGAGCATCGCAAAATAACGGAATGCACGGAAGAAATAATGCTCACCAATGTAGTGGCGAATGTTTTTATCAGTACCGGATATTTCTCCTTTCTCGTACCTGTCAAGTATAGTACCCAGTTGGTAGTTGATATCACGAACAGCACTCCATGACCAATTACCGTTATCTATTCCTACTTTCCATTGTCCGACTGCATATTTGTTGTCGCCACTTCTTCCAGCCTGATTATCAGTATGAACATCCGACTGGAATGTTCCGTAGCTGCCTCCGTGCGAAGGCAAGAGATCCGTGTAAAACTTATTGGCACTGGCCAAAACTTGGTCTTCCGAACGATAATAGTCTTCGGGAACAATATAAGAAGGAGGTTGCTTATCTAAAAAGTCCTCACATGCTGTCAATGCCGCTCCCACTATGAACAGCGGAAGCACTCTCTTTATATATGATTTGATATTTACTTTCATTGCTGTAAGATTTAAAAAGTTAAACTTAAACCGCACGACAGGGTCATGGACAACGGATATCCATTACCATTACGGGTACCGATGGTTTCAGGATCAAACTGATCGGCCAGGCCTGTCAATGTAAACAGGTTTTCGCCTGAGAAATAAACACGCACCTTCTGCATACCCCATTTCGTGGTCAAACCAGTAGGCAGAGTATATCCTATTTGCAGGTTCTTCAAACGGAGATACGAAGCATTTTGCAGATACTTGGTCTGCGTTGTAAGATTCTTGCTACCCAAAGGCCGTGGCAGATATGAATTGATATTGGGTGTAGTATATCCTGCTTGTACCGACCAAGTGTTTTCGTCACGGAAATAATCATCGACACCTATAATACCGGCTGAATTCCATAAATCACCGGTGTAACCGAACATATAGGCACTTCCCTGCCAGTAATCGCGTTTCAGAACTCCCTGGAAGAAAATACGTAAATCAAATCCTTTCCATGCGGCATTCAAGTCGACACCGAAGCGGTAACGCGGCGTGCTGTTGCCTATCACCCTTTTGTCACCCAAATCGTCCAGCGTTTCGCTACCTTTGGAAACTCGGCCGTCACCATCTATATCTTTGTACATGATGTCACCGGCTTGCCAGTTGCTTCCAAAATTACTTTGCCCCTGTAAGGGAGTGGAAGGAGCTACCCCATGACGTTCTTCGTAAGCTTTGTCCAAACTCTCCAAGTGAGCTTTCATCTCCTCATCCGTTCTGGCTATACCGATGGTTTCGTATCCCCATATTTCATTGATATAGCGACCTTCAATATACGTATAGATATTATTGGTTGGGTTATTGGGATAGCGGAGTATCTTAGTGCGCGAATCAGACAACAGTAACTTAGCTGAATACGAAAATCCGCTTTTCAAGGCATCTCGCCACATTACAGACAACTCCCATCCATGCGTACGAAGGTCGGTATTATTGGTTTTCGGAACGGAAGTACCCAATATTTCGGGCAAAGCAGGTGCATTCCCCACCATATCTTTCGTATTGCGCACGTAGTAGTCGAACGAACCCGACAATCTGTTTCTGAACAGACCTAAATCCAAACCAATGTTGTAAGTTTCTATCGTTTCCCATGTCAAACTCTCGGATACCAAACCGGGAGCAGTGGCTATATTGGGCTTTATACCATTTTGCAACCAGCCTCCGGCTGATGATTGTGCCGAAAGCGTCTGGTAAGTATAATACCAGTTATCCGTATTCTGGTTTCCAAGGCTTCCGTAAGAACCACGAATCTTCAACATGTCAACAGTAGAAGATAATGGTTTGAAGAATTCTTCCTGCGCAATGTTCCAGCCAACGGATGCCGAAGGGAATGTTTTCCATTGATTGCCTTTACGGAAACGCGATGAACCGTCGGCACGAACATTGACTTCGAACAGATACCGTCCCTTATAGTCGTAATTCAAACGACCGAAGAATCCAACAGTCGACCATTCGTTGCGTCCTCCGTTTACACTGGGTGTAATGGGATTTCCATCAATATCAAGTCCGTTGGTCAGATCCACTTCCGGTTTTGAATTAATCATAATTCCGTTTCGTTGCAGACCGAACAAGTTTTGTTTCAGATTCTCTGCCTGAAAACCGCCCAGAATGTGAAAGTTGTGGCTGTCGGCCAATGAGAATGAATACTCGGAACGTGCATTGAAGTTGAAATAGTTTTCTTTCAGATAATCTTCGTGCACATTCGAACTGCTCTTGCGATAATACGGTGCACCGTTCAGGTCGTGGTTGATATACGGCTGGCTATCCCAATGACGGTTAGCCGATTTGATGCGATAGTTGAAGTCCACACTTGTCACCCAGTTCTTCACGGGCTCTATTTCCAAGCCGGTCTGAAAGTAGAAATGATCGGTTTGCTTTTTGTCCGAACCTCCTTCTGCCAGTGCAGCTACCGAAGTATCATCACTGTAATAGTAGTATCCGTTGCGATCGTAGAGCGGCAGGATAGGCCATGCTTTAAAGGCCAGCGCCTCGTAAAAATAATCGGTCAACGCCGAAGGGCGCACATAGTCTTCGCGCGTGAAACGCATATTCATGTTAAACTTCAACCAATCGGTAATCTCGGAATTGATCTTAGCAGTGGCCGTAAAGCGTTGCAGGTTTTCTTCGCCGACATTCAGCAATCCATCCTGATCGAAGTAACTGCCCGAAGCATAGTAATTAAACTTTTTACTTCCTCCGCTGGCACTCACATTATGTTCCTGTGAGAAAGTATGGTCTTTGTAAACCACATCATAGTAGTTCACGTCGTCGGCTCCGGTAGAAAACCCTCCGTACCATTGTCCGCTGGCCTGTGCTTCGATGGGATAAACGATAGTTCCGTCAGCTGTCATGCGCTGTCCCAGTGCATAAGGCTTTGCATTCTGCCAGGTTATCAATCTGTCCATATATGCTTCATTGAAACGCGGGCTTCCCCCGTTGTTGGTCAGCGCATCGTTTACCCACGAGGCAAACTGCACGGAGTTCATCATCTCCTTCTTGTTTATAGGGCTGCCGAAACGGAAACTATTGTTGTAGTTGATAGAGGTTTTTCCATCTTTAGTTCCGCTTTTTGTAGTGATAAGAACTACCCCGAAAGGTGCGCGCGAACCATAAATAGAAGAAGCGGCGGCATCTTTCAGAACAGAGATATTGGCAATATCCTGCGGGTTTATGCTATGCAGCTCACCCTCCATACCGTCAATCAGAATCAACGGTGCTCCGCTGGTACCTTCACCAATCGTTGCTGTTCCGCGTATATTGATATCGGGACGACTTTCGAGACTACCGTTGGTAACGTCGATATTCAAACCGGGGACCAATCCCTGAAGTGCCTGTGTAGCATTTGCAACAGGACGTTCCTTTAATTCATCACTTGACAACGTGCCGACAGCACCGGTAAGGTTCACCTTTTTCTGCGTACCGAAACCTACTACCACCACTTCGTCCAACATCTCCGTGTCTTCCTTCAGAGTGATGTTGACAGACTTTCCGGAAATTGCTTGCACTTCCTGCGACTTATATCCTATATAAGAAATAAGAAGCGTTGCACCCGGTTTCACCGAAAGAGAAAAGTTACCGTCAATATCGGTAATCGTACCATTGGACGGATTGCCTTTTTCTACAACACTGGCACCGATAACAGGCCCCATGTCATCATTTACCGTACCTGTAACTTTGATTTGTTGTTGTTGTTGCACTGTCTGCACACCGGGTCCACTACTTTCAGCCCTCATTGCAAGAGGGTGTGCAGCAATAAAACCTGTACAGAGCAATAAGGCTGCAAGAGCCTTACGGTTGTTCTTAAAAGAATCTGATTTCATTGTTTTCCTTTTAATTAGATAATAATAAGGTTAATAGAATCTCAAAACTTCGTCCCCCCCGAAGAGGGATGCGCAAAGATATCATGCCCCTTCAAAAGAGACAGGGGACAAATTCGCCTTCAGGAAAAGGTAAATCGGTCATGAACATTTTACCACGGACTTTGACGAATCAGTCCCTGTATCCGACATAGAAATGTTGTCCTCTTCCGATATAGTAGAGACTCTTCCGTCCCACACTAACCCAAAAGTTTCTTCGCCTTAATTAAAAAGTTATCATAAATGAAGAGAAAAGTTTTCTCCATCGAATAAAATAGCGTATATTGCAACTGCAATTATATATTCGCAACTTACAAATTTATAGTTTCAGGCTATAAATTTATATTCGTAATCTACGAATAAATATTTTTATTCGATATGGAAAAGTTTTCTATTAAAGAAAAGGATATTTATAACAGACAGAAAGTAAGTTTCCGCCTTGTATGCAACAGACAGGAAAGCTATAATAACTAAATACACACCATAATGGCCGAATACGAAATGCAGGAAATGAACCTGCCCAATAAAGAAGGAAAACGAGTACTCTACCCCCGCCTTGTGCAACGAGGTCAGGCAGACACGGACTACATTGCCAAGACACTGGCACAAAAAAGCTCTTTCAGCAAAGGAGAGGTCGTAGGTTTGCTGCAAGAACTGGGTGAAGAACTGGCTTATCAGATGGGACAAGGGAAATCGGTAAAATTGGACGGAATAGGCACTTTCGTTCCTTCACTGGCTTTACGCGCAGACAAGGAACGGGAAACAGGCGAAGAAGACAGCACCCGCCGAAATGCACGGAGCATCGTAGTAGGAAGCATCAACTTCCGTGCAGAAAAAGAACTTCTACGCAATACCAACTACAATTGCGAACTGGAACGCTCGCAACAAAAATTCCACCGGTCATCGCAAAAGTACAGCCCCAAACAACGGTTGGAAAGGGCACGACAGTATCTTACCCAGCATCCCTTTATGACGGTAAGTGACTATGCCAACCTGAACGGACTGCGCCACACTACTGCCTCACTGGAACTGAGAAAATGGGCGGAACAACCGGAAAGCAACATCGGCACTTCGGGACGGGGTACACACAAGGTTTACGTCCGCAGGTAAATTCGTCAAATAACAGGGACAAATCAGGCAAAACTGCAATTATGAGTATATGCAATAGAGATTTATCATATCTTTGTTACAGAGACAAACATTTAAAACTCATCAACAATCATGCGCACATACACGTACCTCTTGTCTTTGTTCGCCTGTCTGATGCTACTGGCAAGCAAAAGTATGGCACAACCTTATACCCTGCGTCACCTGGGCATAGAGGACGGATTATCGAACAATTACATAACCGACATTGTACAAGACAGCCAGGGATGCATCTGGATAGCAACGGAAGCCGGACTGAACCGTTTCAACGGAAAAGACTTCACCGTTTACAATACCCATAACTCTGACATTGCGGGCGATGCGCTAACCAGATTACTGTACGATCCGAAAGAAAACAAACTGTGGATAGGAACCAGAACAGGAATAAGCCTGCTGGATTGCAGGACACAAGAATTTGAGCAATCCACTCCTTTTGACAGTATAGACATGAACAACAACATAGTCTCTATCTCACCGGCTGCCGATGGAGGCATATGGGTTGCCAACCATTACGGAAAAATAGTACACTATAACAAGACAAGCGGAAAAGTAACCACCCTTTCGAGAGAAAACATCCAAGGATTACCCCATTCACACTGGTCTGTCTTCGATAATGGTAAGGGGCAATTATATGTAGGACACTCCGGTGAAGGTATGAGTATCATCGACCTGAAAAGCGGGACTATCAAACGCTATCAGAATGATCCCCACAACCCTAAAAGCCTGCCGGGAAGCAGTGTTTACAGCATCTATATTGATCATCTCGAAAACATCTGGATGGGTACCAACCAGGGTTTAGCGCTTTATAATCCTGTGACAGAAGATTTTCAGATCTTCAGGTACGAAGCCGGAAATCCCGAATCTCTCATATCCGACCACGTATATGAAATAAAAGAAATGCAGGACAACCGGCTTTGGATTGCCACAGACATTGGCGGAATAAGTATACTCGACCTGCGTAACATCACCTTTATGAACCCGAAAGACCTCAAGTTCCAGAACATCACCAATACATACGACAAGCATGGACTTTCTTCAGGAAATATCCGAAGTCTCTTTCAAGACTCATTCGGAAACATCTGGATTGGGAATTACAGTAGTGGGGTGGACTTTATCAGCCACATGCAACCCATTTTCCACACTCTTCCGTACATGATAGAGAAAAAGCAAATTATCAAATATAAATCAGTATGGGGTGTTCATGTCGATGAAAAACAACAAGTATGGCTGGGCAGCGAAAACGAAATTGCCATGTTCAAAGATGGCAATCTGCAAAAGAAGTTCGATCTCACAGTTCATCTTTCCAGAACATACGCGCAAGTCTTCACCATACACAGTAGTAAGGAAAATCTTTTTCTGGGATTGTACGATGACGGATTGTTGAAGTTTGATACCCGTACGAACCGTATAACCCGTATTGATCTTGGACAAGATTACGTAGATGTCAACGCACTATACGAAGATAAAAACGGAAAGATATGGATAGGTATGGAATATGGACTTGCCAGCTATGAAAAAGGAATCCTACGCAGAGAAAAAGAAATAAATGACCAGATATCAAACCTGTCCGTCTACAGTGTTTTGCACGATCGGCAAGGCAAGCTATGGGTAGGCAGTTACGGTTCGGGTATCTTCGTTTTCGACAAAGATAATAAATGCGTAGCCCAACTTATAAGCGAGAATGGCTTTTGTTCTAATTCCATCAATCAACTTTATATAGATACCAAAGGGGGAATATGGGCGGCAACCCGGAATGGAATCGGATATATTAAAGACACCAACCATCCTGAAAATTTCATCGGATACAAATATGGGGATGGTCTGGAGGACACCTACATTCATGCCTTGCAAGAAGATAAAGACGGGAATATATGGTTCAGTACAGACAAAGGTATCTCTTGCTGGAATAGGGAACAAAATAAATTCGATAACTATGATTATCGGGACGGAATACCTTTAGGCAGTTTTACAGATGGCTCCGCTTATGCCGCACAAGACGGTACACTCTATTTCGGCTCACTGAACGGTGTCTGTTACTTCAATCCACAGGATATATCAAAAGAAAATCAGGTTGCTTCCGTACAGATAGTAGAGTGCAAAGGCATCAGCAGCCGCATGGAAGGCAGCAGTGACGAGACACTTATCTTGTCGGACAATGGAACGATAGAGTTACCTTATGACCGGAACTCATTCAGTATCACTTTTATGATTCCGGACTATTCGCAAAGTCAGGTGGTGGAATATGCATATATGATTGAGGAATTAGGAAACACATGGACCAATACACAGGGAGAGAATCAGGTAACCTTCCGGAATCTATCTCCCGGAAAATATACTTTCAAAGTAAAAGCACGCCTGCGCAACCATGACTGGGACGACAATCGCATTGCTACCATGAAAGTGCATATTCATCCTCCTTTTTGGTTGGCATGGTATGCCAAAGCGTTATATATCTTACTGATTGTTACAGGAATATATGTCTGGTTCCGCTTCTATAAGCGTAAACTAATGCTTGAAAATTCTCTTGAGCTGGAACGCAAGAAAAGTCTGAATGAACAGGAACTCAATAATGAGCGCCTGCGTTTTTATACCAACATCACACACGAACTGCGCACCCCGCTAACCTTAATCCTTGGTCCGCTGGAAGACTTGATAAATGACTCAAACCTATCAGCTTACTACAGCAACAAGGTCAAAGTGATTCACAGCAGTGCCATCCGGCTGTTGAACCTAATCAACCAGATACTGGAATTCCGCAAAACGGAAACCCAAAACCGGAAGCTGACGGTTGCTAAAGGTGATTTAGGCAATTTAGTCACAGAAATAGGTTTGCGTTACAAGGAACTGAACCGAAACGAAAAGGTCAAATTCCATATTCAGGTACAGCCCAAAGAAGCTAAGCTCTACTTTGATGCTGATATTATTTCTACAATATTGAACAACCTGTTGTCGAACGCCATAAAATATACACCCGAAGGGGAAATCAACCTGATAATGCATCGGATAGACGATAAAGACAACCGATATATGGAGATAGTGGTCAATGATACTGGATATGGAATAGATGCTGACGCACTCCCGCATATTTTTGACCGCTACTATCAGGTCAAAGGCAAGCATCAGGCATCCGGTACAGGTATCGGTCTGGCCTTAGTCAAGTCATTGGCAGATTTACATGAAGGTACGCTATATGTGGAAAGTGAAATAGGCAAAGGCACAACTTTCACCTTCCGCATACTGGCAGAGAATACCTATCCGGATGCATTGCATAAGGAAGAAAAGGAAACTGTCATTCAAGAGGAAATAGAAAAGCCCGAAGAAGAAGAAGAAGAAAAAGAAGATACGGACATCCGCCCGATGATACTTGTAGTAGAAGATAACGATGATATTCGCGAGTACATAGCCTCTTCTTTCAGTAGCAACTACCGGATTATTACCGCCATCAATGGCAAAGAAGGTTTGGAACAAGCTCTAAACCAAATTCCGGACATCATCATCAGCGACATCATGATGCCGGAAATGGACGGCATCGAACTCTGCAAGCTGGTGAAGGAAGATATACGCACCAGCCATATCCCCGTCATCCTGCTCACAGCCAAAGATTCCATCCAGGATAAAGAAGAAGGATACGAAAGTGGTGCAGACTCCTATCTGACCAAACCCTTTAGTGCCAAACTGTTGAACAGCCGCGTACACAACCTACTGGAATCCCGCAAAAAGCTGGCACTTATAGTAGCCAATCGCACCAAAGAGTTGAAACCGGAACAACAGGAAGAAACCATCAAACTAAATAAGCTGGATGAAGAATTCCTGACCAAATTCACCACCATTGTAGAGGAGAATATAGACATGGAAAAGATGGACATGTCCTTCATGATGGAGAAAATGAACATGAGTCATTCCACACTCTACCGGAAGATCAAGAGCCTGACCGGAATGTCAGGCAATGAACTCATCCGGAAAATCAGACTGAAAAACAGTTTGCGGTTACTGATGGAAGAAGGGCATAATATTTCAGAAGCCGCCTATGCAAGCGGCTTCAATGACCTTGGATATTTCCGCTCCTGCTTCAGGGAGGAATATGGAATGGCACCATCAGAATATATCAAACAAACGATACGTACGAAAGAGTAAATTGTCTTCTTGATATGCTGTATTTTCAATCAACCGGGAATGATAAATCTACTATAGAGAAGAAAAATGAAACGGACATCCTCTCTACTTGAAAGAATGTCCGCTCTCTATAAATACTACCTACTGAAAACTGTGACTTAAAAAACTACCCTTTGTTTATTAATACCAATCTTATGTTAATCTATAACCTATTGTCGATGTTGCAAAGATAGGGTGAAATTTCTATTCAGTAGTAGCACAATTGTTTCATAAAAGGTGATAAATCAGTCAAAATACACTTTTTCCATGCATCAAAGTAGTCTATACCCACTAGTTACAAAAAAACTTCTATATTTAGTTTCTTTCCCTCTGCGTCAATACGCAGTTCTTGTTTTGCAGCATCATACTTCCATGAAACAGAATTCTTCACCTTCTTCACAGATGGCATATTCTTTAAAATAAGAGTATATTTCTGTGATGTGATACTGTGGACTTGCAGTTTGCCTTTCTGTTCATCGTAAGTCACCAAACAATCTTCATACTCAATGCCATCTCCGCATGGTAGATGTAACAGACGGGTAGTGACCCCATTCGGATAAATCATAACAGTTCTACGCCCTGCCATTGAAGCATCTCCCAGTCCGGTTAGTCCATTGGTTACATTCAGTGGCAGAATAGCCCCTGCTTTTACAAACAAGGGAAAGCGCTCTAATGGATATGCTTCCTCAATCAGACTGCCCGGAGCATATTTCTTCCCATCATAGAAATTAATCCATTCTCCTTCGGAAGGAAGATGAAACGATGCATGGTTATCATCTGACGTAATAGCCTTGGTAAACAAATAATCTCCTACCTGATGACTTTCTTCTTCATAAGAAGCATTCTTTATCAAAGAACCACCATGCAAATGTGCATCCACAACGGTTGAGAAAAGATAAGGGATCAGTTCATTGTGTAATACGACACAATAACGATAGATATCTTCCACATCTTTTCCATGCCACCAAGGCAAATGATTGCTGAAAGCACCATTTTCACCACCATTAATCATACAGGCAGTCATACAACCAAATTGTGCATACCTCACAAACTGCTCTTTATTGGAACGCTTCATGAAAAAGCCTGCAACCTCACACCCCGGTGAACCATAACCACGTTTTGCAGACTGATAAATATTCTGAATTTGCAGTTTCAAACCTTTCCAGTCACCGGAGAAGTCTCCACACCAACCCATATTCATCTTTTCTACACTCGCTGCATAACCTCCCTGATGAGAATAAGGACGAGCGATGATGATGCCTTGCGGATTTTTCTTCACCGTATAATCATACATCGCATCATAATAATAAGGACGGAACTGTTCATTACTCATCTGCCCGATAGAAGTGTCGAGAATATCGCCAAACCAGAATTCTCCCTGGTCAACCTTCCAACCGTAAACTCCGTCGATAAAAACTTTATCCAGCTGCTTATACCACCAGTCCACCGCCTCCTTATTGGTAAAATCAATATGTACGCCTTCTCCTTTCCACCAGGTATGTGGCTCACTCTTATTTATGCCATATCCCTTGGAAACGACTTCGTCGTACGTATCGCTTTTCTGAAAACGGGTATCCTTACACTTTATATTAACCGCTCCCGTAAGCCAGAGAAGTACCTTCACATCTTTACTTTTAAAATAATGAATCATCTCCTTCGGATCTGAATAGCGTTGCGTGTCCCAGTTAAAATCATTATAAGTCGTACTCCAAGGGCTATCAATTATAACGGCCCCTACCGGAATTTCACGTTGCAAATACCCCTCAACCAAAGCTTTAGCGCCTTCTGTTGTATTAATGCTATCTTCCCATGCTATATGTTCAAAGGCCCACGCCGGAGTAATCGGCGGATTTTGAGCTTTGATAGACACACCTATTAGAATCGAAATTGCAAGTAATAAAATTTTCTTCATATTGTTTTGTTTTTTTATATTATTGTGCATAACCTTCATTTTGCCTGAACTCTATATTCAGAACTTTATAACTATTAATGGTAGACAAAGGCACCGGACGATTAATGTGATAGGGTTTAATTCCTATACCGTTTGCGCCATTATCCGGATTCGTGTCGGGATTCTTTTCCTTAATCCATTGGCAAAAGGCATCTTTATCCAATGCACGCTTCAGCATCTGCCATCTAAAAAGTTCTCCTCCCAGTTCACGGGCACCTTCATCCAGAATAAATGGTATATCTATATCTTCCGGATTCACAGTCAATGCCTCTTCATGACCAGGTATCAAAGCCCGTTGGCGAAGCTCCGTTATTACTTGTGCAGCTTCATCCTCTCTGCCCAAACGAATATAAGCTTCCGCCAGCGTAATATAAACTTCTCCCAACCGAATCAGTATAGCATCCTTATAAGCATATTCCTGTTTTGCAGTTGAGCGACTGGTATCCAACCATTTTATCACATTATTGGCACAACTGCGTACATTGGAATTATTCAAGACTGCTCCCGTCTGAGTATCATAGATATCGGCTATATCATCACAGATAATTCCCCTACTCTCATAAGCCGCCTTAACTTCCTGAGGAAGAACATCGAGTGCACGAATCAATAAAGTGTCTGAGAAATCGGGTAGTTCGTTCCAATCGTCCGTACGGCAATAGCCTGATATGAAAGTCGCATCCCGACGTTTATCATATTTATTGAATACATTGATAAAATAATAGGTAGGCATCACTGCACGATATTCACGTCCGTAGAATACGCTATGCGCCTGCAAGCCATTGATTGTTTTAGAATAAGACCGTACCGAACGATTTACCTGTGAGACCCAATAACGGTGGATAAAATTGTTCTGAGCATCAAATGTTGTGTTACCATATTGTATGGACCAGATTATCTCACCATTTTCAGTATTATCCGGTGAAAAGATACGGCTGAAATCATTTTCTAATTTATACCCGTAGTTATTCTTTAATTCTGTAGCCACGCTCACCGCTTCTTCATAACAGTGCCTTTTGCTTTGCATTCCAACTTCACCGATCAATGCCTCGTCATAAGCCGCCAAAGACATCAGGGCACGCATACGAATAGCCTTGGCAATGCCCTGATCCATTCGTCCGAAGCTTGACGACCGTACTTCAGAAGGAGATTTCAAACTCTGATCTGCAATCTCCAAATCAGCTAAAATACGCTTATAAAAAGTAGCAATCCCCGGCTGAGTCCCTTCTATCTCTTCCGGACTGGTAATAGGTGTCTCGGCATAATATGCTGCGGGTCCATAGATTTCAACTATCTGATGCAAATAGAAAGCACGCAGGGCATGGGCTTCTGAAAGAAGTTCACTTCGTCTGCTTTCTGAATGAAAGTCTGCAGCATTAATTGAATTAATACTCGTATTGATAGTGGAAAGTGCCACATACAACCATTTCCAAAGACCTTCATTACTGCCATTATCAATCATGTATGTATCGGTATAAGTAATCAGCCCTTTCCAATAGTCACGTACATTACCCCCATAAGCCATCAGGTCATTTCCCAGTTCTCCTACCATGAACCACTGTTCCAGAAGTTCAGTATTAATCTGGTACAATGAAAGTAACTCAGCCTCAGCACCTTTTTCCGTCTGTGCATACGTATCATTAATAGATCCTTTCGGAGTTTCTTCCAGAAAGTTGTCACATCCACAGAATGTCATTAATAAGGACAGACAAACTGAATATAATTTATAATTGAGTTTCATATCGTTCTGATTTTAAAAAGTTAGATTCACACCAAAATTAATACTCTTCGGTACTGTCAGTTCTATAGAGGGAGATTCAGGAATCACATCTTCCTTAGCTGCCCTGTACAGATAGAAAGCATTACGCAACTGTACATAAAAACGTGCTTTGCTCACCGGGATATATCGCTTTAGTAATGAATGAAAATCATACCCCAATGTCATATCCTGCATTTTAATATAGTCACCTTTCATATAACCACACAACTCGCGGTGATCGGCCCAGGTTGCATCGGCTCTCGGATAGTCGTTTGAAGGATTATCCGGCGTCCAGTAGTTTACATCGGGCACCCATCTGGTACCAGTCAGGATCACGTGCCATCCATACGCATCATCATAGAACACATAATCCCACCTGCTTGAAAGATTGAAGGAGAAATCTAAATTCTTCCACTTGAACGAACTGCCTAATGAAACAATATACTTCGGATCAGTAGAGCCCAAGATCTTCTTATCATCAGCTGTAATCTGTCCATCTTGCTTCAGATCTCTGATTTTCACGTCTCCCGGCTTACAACCATATTTAGCTGCTTCT
>OGGB01001167.1_pt1 | contig 19221 bp, 25 predicted proteins | sample 1571111 | NCBI WGS metagenome assembly OGGB01 (sample SAMEA2582067, study PRJEB24529) | metagenome | biome: Human gut stool | place: China | collected 2011
CAGATAGTACAACAGAAAAGTAGGCTAATAACCTTAATATCAATAATTAACTACGAGCGATATCAATGTGGTAGTACAACTGATAGTACATCAAATGGTACATCAGATGATACAACAAATAGTACAATAGAAAATACATCAAACGGTACAACAGACAGTACATCAGATAATACCACAGACCGGACAATAGAAAAAAGTGGCAAAAAAAGCGGTACAACAGATAGTAAAACAAACGGTACTACAAATAGTACAAATAAAAATGCTGATAATCAAAACGATAACATTTCCGATTTACCCGGAACGGTACAACAGAATAACGGCAAAACAGTACAACAGATAGGACACAAACAAGAATATAATATAATATTATCTCCTAACGTAGATAATATTTCTTCTCCCCCTAAAGGGGAAGAAGCCTTAACGCCCGCGCCCGCGAGCGAGGTGGCTGCACCCAAACCGGAAGATGAAGAAGTTATACAGCCGGAACCCGCTCCAAAGAAGAAGCCTTTACCCGCTAAAAAAATTGTCGATATGTGGAACGCTACCTGCACCAGCTACCCGAAGATATTCACGTTGAGCGAAGCGCGTAAAAACAAAATTCGCATCCGGGTTGAAGAAATGGGCGGCATTGAGAAGGCTATGCCTATACTCCAAACCATTTTCAAAAAGATGCAGGAAAGCAAGTTTCTCAAAGGCGAAAGTAAACGAGGCTGGAAGGCGTCTTTTGATTGGCTGTTTGAAAACAACAAAAATTGGCCGAAGGTTTGGGAAGGCAACTACGACGAAAAGAAGGAAGGTTCCAGCCCAGTGCTTGAAGAGCCGAAGAAACGCAATTATGACGAAAAGATTTTCTGATTATGGAACCGGAGAAGTTTGACGCCTATTACGGTGCACTCAAAAAGCAGTGGGAAAAGCGAACGAAAGGAACGTTTGACGACCTTTCCGACGAAGCTGTTTACAAGCAACACGCAAACTTGGTTATCGGAGCCGGGAATGTTCAGCTTGCAAACGAGAATAAGCTGTTTGTCATTGACGATAATAACCGGACGCTTTTGCGCTTTCTTCTGCTTTATTTCAATGGACGAAAAGAGGCCGAAGAAGTTTACCCAAACAAGGATTACAAGTTGCATAAGAGCCTTATAATTTGCGGCGATGTGGGCGTTGGAAAGACGCTTATAATGCAGGTGTTTTCGGAATACTTGAAGATGACCGGGAACCCGAACGCCTTCCACAATGTCTCAGTATCGCAAATGATAAACTACTTCAAGCAGCATGATAATCTCGACTTGTACACCTACAACGAGGCTAACCGGAAAGGGTATGACGCTTGCCAGCCCGCAAATCTTTGCCTAAATGATTTAGGGGTGCAGACCGCCCAGCATTTCGGGCAGGACACAAAACAGTTGGTAATGGACTTTTTTCATGCCCGAACGGAAGTGTACAACCAATATCGCATGAAGACGCACGTAACAACGAATATGTCGCCATCGGAAATAAGAGACTATTTCACTAACGACGAATACGGGCGCCTGGTTGACAGACTTAAATTTTATAACATAATTCACATGAATGGCGAAAGCCGTAGATATTAACATTTTAATCCACAACAACAATGGAAGTAAATTTGAAAAATCAATTAACCGAATGGGCTAATCAGTACGAAACGCCCGATTTTGTAAAGAGTGACCCGGTGCAGTTTCCGCGCCGCTTCAACCGTCTGCAGGACATTGAAATAAGCGCGTTTATTACCGCTTGGCTCGCGTATGGAAGGCGTGAGGCCATTATCGAGGCCGCAGAACAAGTTCATCAGTACATGGGGAAAAGCCCGTTAAAGTACATCATGGAGAAGCAATACAACGACTTCATGGATTGCGATTCATTGACGCTTTATCGCTTCTATTCATGGCACGATTTTTACTGCCTTTGCGACCGCCTACATGACCTATACACTGAATACAGTTCGATGTATATGTACATGACAGAGGCTTTGATAAGTCGCAAAGATAGCGGAAACAAGCCCTTCTTGCAGCCGCTTTTGGATTACTTCGGCGAATGCTATGGAATACCTTGCACCCTTACATCATCCTGCAAGCGCCTCTGTATGTTCCTTCGCTGGATGATACGTACTGACAGCCCGGTTGATTTAGGAATTTGGCTGAACTTTACCCCGAAGAAGCTAATCATGCCCGTAGATACTCACGTTCACCGCCTGGCGCTGGAACTTGGAATTATCTCACGTAAGAGCAACGATTTTATCGCGGCTGTAGAGATTACCAAGGCGATGTCAGAAGTGTTCAGAAACGACCCCGCGCGTGGCGATTTCGCAATGTTCGGGTATGGTGTTAATCATCCGGCAAAGAAAGGAGACGCGAAATGATTTCAATGTTGTACATAGACTTGTTTTGTGGTGCTGGCGGAACCTCGACGGGGGTTGAGAGTGCCCGGTTGGACAGTGAACAATGCGCCAAGGTTATTGCCTGCGTAAACCATGATAAAAACGCAATAGCGAGCCATGCGGCCAATCATCCGGACGCGCTACATTTCACAGAAGATATTCGAACGCTGGAACTTTCCCCGCTTGTTGAACACCTTGCCAGGTGCAAGGCGCAATATCCCGGCGCAACGGTGGTTCTATGGGCCAGCCTCGAATGCACAAATTTCTCGAAGGCAAAAGGAGGCCAGCCGCGTGACGCTGACAGCCGGACGCTGGCCGAACACTTATTCCGCTACATCGAGGCTATTGGCCCGGATTACATTCAGATTGAAAACGTTGAAGAGTTTATGTCATGGGGCGACATGGACGAAAACGGAAAGCCTATCAGCATGGAAAAGGGAAAATGTTATCTCCGTTGGGTGCGTAACGTGAAGAAGCACGGTTTTGATTTTGACCACCGGATTTTAAATGCTGCTGACTATGGCGCCTACACCACACGAAAACGATTCTTCGGCATCTTCGCAAGGAAGGGCTTGCCAATTGTGTTCCCGGAGCCCACGCACTGTAAGGATGGCAGGCAGGATATGTTTACTAAGTTGGAAAAATGGCGCCCGGTCAAAGAAGTGCTTGACTTCGACGATGAAGGTACCAGCATATTCCGTGACAAGCCGCTGGCTGAAAAGACGCTGGAACGTATATACGCCGGGCTGATTAAGTTTGTAGCTGGGGGAAAAGATGCGTTCATGATTAAGTGGAACAGTATGAGCCGAAACGGGAAGTATCAAGCACCGGGAATTGACGAACCCTGCCCGGTAGTGTCAACACAGAACCGCTTGGGAGTTGCGAAAGTCTGTTTTCTTTCCAAACAGTTTAGCGGGCACCCCGAAAGCAAAAATGTTTCCGTAGAAGAACCTGCCGGAGCGATTACCTGCAAAGACCACCACGCCTTTATTTCAGCCTATTATGGGGGAAAAGACCATAATAGTTCTGTTGATGTTCCTGCGTCCACTCTGACAACGAAAGATAGGCTTGCTTTCATATCGGCTCACTATGGGAATGGCTTTAATCGCTCAATCAACGAGCCTTCTGCAACCGTAACAACAAAAGACCGTTTTTCTTTGATTGAAAGCTGCTTTTTGGATATGCAATACGGAAATGGAACGCCTGCATCCATTGAGGTTCCAGCCTGCACAGTGACAACAAACCCTAAATTCAGCCTTGTTACTTGTAAGCCGTGGATTATGAATACAAACTTTTCCAACGTTGGTAGTAGTATTGAAGACCCAGCGCAAACAGTGACCGCAAACCGGAAATGGCACTACCTGATGAACCCTCAATTTAATAGCGCGGGCGGCTCCGTTGATAACCCTTGTTTCACTCTTATTGCCCGCATGGATAAGATGCCACCCTACTTGATTGCCACTGAAACCGGACGTGTAGCGATTGAAATATACGATACTGACAGCCCAATGACCCGAAAAATTAAAGAGTTCATGGCAATGTATGGTATCGTAGACATCAAGATGCGGATGCTCCGCATACCGGAATTGAAAAAAATAATGGGGTTCCCGGAAGATTATACACTTGTAGGCTCGCAGGCCGACCAAAAGAAGTTTATTGGAAATGCTGTTGAGGTAAACATGGCGCGTGTCCTCTGTGAAGCACTCGCCCGGAAAATTAGTCATAGACTTAAAAACATAGCATAATGGACATAAAATTGAAACGCTCTGCATTGGAACAAAGGCTTGCGGACTTGGAAAACGCTCTTTATCGCGCCAAGGAGCCAGCCGTAATAAGAGACTATAAAAAGGCTATCCGAAACTTAAAACGCTTGTTGAAAGATTGCCCGGAACCACCTACAAAGGAGTATTTCGTTAAAACAAAGTTTGTGTTTGAAGGAACATTCACTGTGAAGGCTCACTATAAGGAGCAAGCCCGCGAATATGTAGAAAAACACTGCGGGTTGGTACTCGGAGGCGATATTCATACAACGCTCCCGGATGAAATTATAGAATGGAATTTTAGTGTTCACCCTCAAAAGATAATCAGATGACAAAGAAACCTTATATCCCACGTATGGGCGCGCAAAAGAATGTCGCCCAAGCACAAAAGGCCGTAGCTATTAAAGAAGCTGCCTTGCGTAAAATTATGATAGAAACCGGAGGTATGGATAGAATCAACGAATTGCTTTCTGCCGGTTATCTTCTTCAATCCTTCGCCGCTACATTCTTTGAAGAAGCGGACTGCCTTCTTGAAAAGTATGGTTTGAAGATGGGACAGATGAAAATGTTATTCAATAAAGCCCAACGAGGTAATGACGATTACTTCAATGCCTTCTCCAAGATGATGACTGATACGAGAAAAGGAGCCGATACCCATATAGTTTGGGCGCAACACGCTGACCGCCTGCGCGAAGTGTTCTACGCTAATTTTCCCAGCTTTCAAAAAGATTGGGAGCCTAAAACAGACGGGCTGCAAGATGTTCTGAAAGAGCTTCAAGACCGATACGGGGTTGATATAGTATTCACACCTAAAAAGCAGGAAGATGAAAACGACGCAGAAACCGTTATTTAGCAACGGAACGGAGTACATGAATTGGACGCAACGGAACTGCGCTCAATGCGTTAAGTCTCGCAGTGTTCGCCCGTCCAAACGTCCACAATCGGCATTGGACGAAGATACGCCGAACTATCGGTGTTCTGTTGAGCGTGAAATTGATTGGCAGATGCTTGGGAACGATGAAGTAGCTCAACGAAGCTATGACGCTACACACAAGACTGATTGCCCTTTTAAACAAACAGAGTATAAACGTTATCCATGCCGCCGGAAGGTAAAAGGGATGGGGAATTTATTTGAAGATGAAAGTAGTGGTTTCGCTGATGCCATTATTAAGAAATTGAAAGGAGGCAAAGAATGAAACTGAATAAAAAGACGCAGAAGCGCATTGAAAGACAAGCTGCCAACTATAAACGGATGTTTGAGGCTCCTTGCTCGGAAGTTGATAAAATCATTGCAGAACTAAAAGAAGATGCAAAGAACCAGCCGAAGAACATGACTAAAGATGAAGAAATTGCTTGGATTCTGAAAGAGGCTCACGGAGAAGATAACCTTGAAAAGCTCCAGGCGATTATCAACGAAGATGAAACGGTTCAAACAGAAAGGTTGAAAGAAAGCATTGTTTCCCATTTCCAAGAGGCGTGCGGTGCTTCTTATTCTTTCCGGGATATTCTTGACAATCTCGATGACGAAGCGATTCAAGAGGAAATTATCAAGTGGGCAAGGTGCAACTTTCTAAGATTACAAATTATTGGAGAGAAAGGGGAATGATATGCTTGAAATACTGAAATTTATATTCACTGATTTTTGGCATTGGATTGGGACGGTGATATTGATTGCCGTCCTTGCATCCGCCCGCCTTTTCGATGTTTATTTAGGAAATAAAAACGATAAAAAAGATTGATTATGATACATAAGGTTATAACAGTAAAACAACCGTGGGCAAGTCTCATTGTTCAAGGTTTAAAACCTATTGAAAACCGAACTTGGAAATGCCCTAACAAGTATATCGGAAAGCGAATATTGATTCATGCCAGTGCAACGTCTGTTAGAGAAGGTTGGAATGCTTTAACCCACGAACAACGCCTTTTTCTTCCAGTTGAAATACCGATTAAAAAGCTGCCTACATCGGCCATTATTGGAAGCGTGGAAATAGTTTGTTGTATTCAGAATCACCCTTCCATTTGGGCAGAAAAAGGAGTTTATAACTGGGTGCTGGCTAACCCGATATTGTTTGACAAACCAATTGAAGGGGTAAAAGGCAAATTGAGCTTTTGGGAATACGAATTACCGGAAGAATACGAAAGGGGGCAAGAATGATACGAGTTGGAGTTGTCTGTAATGGGCGAACTATTGAGTTTAACGCGGAAAACATGAAGGCTATCGCCGAAGCTGCAGCCGCCTTGGGTATGTCCTTCGAGGCTCTCAAGGAAGAAATACAAAGGCTCGTTCAAAGTAGCCAAGTAACTTGTAGTCTTGACAGACTTGCAGAAGTGGCAGAGTTGACAGAGCTAAAAATCGAATCCTTGAACTACGAGTTTGCCAGCCTTCGGAAGAAAGAACGCGGCGTTTATTGCTCCTACAAGCCTAATCTGCATAAGCCGGATAAAAGGCGTTGCTTCCGGCCAAAGGTATATTGGCATAGAACCAGGAGCAACCCGCGCTGATTTGAGGGAGGAAAAGAGGGGGTAGGGGGAGATAAGGTGGGTGTGTACATACGTGTGTGCATGTATGCGTGCGAGGCCAAAGAAAAAATAGCTCCCTTCCTTTGCTGGACCACAAAAGCCGTAAAAATGTGCTTATATTATATTTAATACATTATAAATCAAATAGTTATGATTAGACCAAACAGAAAAAAGATTCATGCCATCATAGGCATTGACCCGGACGTGGACAAGAACGGGGTGGCCTACCTAAATTGCGAAAACAAAATCCTTGAAATTTCCACGCTTTCTTTCCCCGCCTTGTTAGATTACTTGCGCTACGCCCAAAGATGTGCAGAAACCCAAGGAAAACATCTTCTCGTTGTCGTAGAAGCTGGGTACATGAACAAGGGAAATTGGCATCTGAACCCGAAGGACAGTAAAGCCACTGCCGCCGCGAAAGGAAACCACACCGGAAGAAACCACGAGACAGCCCGCAAGATTGTTGAGATGTGCAAGCATTGGCAGATAGACGTGGCAGAAGTGAAGCCGCTAACTAAATGCTGGAAAGGGAAGGATAAAAAGATTACCCACGAGGAACTTGCCAAGTTTACCGGGATAATGGGACACACGAACCAAGAAGGCCGGGACGCTGCCCTACTCGCATGGGTTTATGCGGGTTTTTCGATAAAACTTTAATTAAATAATTACTATTAAACATAGCCCGTAAACGCTTCTAATGTAAACGTTTTGGGCTATTTTTGTTCAAAAACAGCAATTTATGAAAACAGAACAAGTAAAACTATCGCAGGTGAAGGCCAATGCGGCCAACCCGCGCACCATTACTTCGGATAAATTCACGAAGTTGGTAAACTCTATTTTGGTGTTCCCGAAGATGCTTGAATTGCGCCCTATTGTCGTTGATAACAAGATGCTTTCCCTTGGCGGTAACATGAGGGGAAACGCATTAAAAGCTATCGCGAAGATGACGCCGGAAGAAATTGCCACCCGGTTATCGTCCCTTGCAGACTTTCAGAGCAAAAGCAAGCCCGAACGTGACAAGCTCGTTGAGTATTGGGGTAAATGGCTGGAAGCTCCTTTTGCTTTCATAATCAGGGCGAATGAGTTGACCGAAGATGAAAAAAAGCAGTTCATCGTGAAAGATAATGTTTCATACGGCCAATGGGATTACGATTTGTTGGCAAATACTTTCGACAACAAGAAACTCGAAGATTGGGGAATGGACGTATGGAACACCGCACCCGTCGCTTTCGCTCCTGCTCAGCCAGCCGCCACAAATACTTCTGCCAACCCTGCACAGCCGGATGATAGCGAAGACGACGGAGAAGGAACAATACCCGCCGGGAACCTTCCGCCGGAACTGCAAGGCCTGGACTTGAACCCACAAGACTTGCCAAAGCTGCAAGGTGACGACGTTACGCCGATGGAGCGCATTATCATAACGTACCCCAAAGACCGTTTGCCGGAGCTTCTTGCACTTCTCGGAATGGCATCTATCGACAAGGTTGTGTATCGCATTGACGAAATAATTTCCGAAGAAGATTAAGGCCATGACCTACAATGACTACATACTGTACCACAACGGCGGGGATGCCGGGGTTGAAGAAAAGATGATCGCCTCTCTCGCAAAGCATTTCGGGCTATCAAGGTGGGACAGCTTTAGGCTGGCATATTACTACGCAACCACCTACCACATTCCAAGTGCTTTAATGCTTCTTTCCAACCATAAGACGCCAAAGTACGAACTCAAATTCCGTACCGATAGGCGATACGTGAGAATTGGCGACACCTTCGACCGAATAATGGCGCAGCTTTCCCCAAGTCTACTTGAACAACTTGACAAGGCTGCAAGTACAACAGAGCAGTACAAGTTGGTTACAAGCTGGTACTACTTCGGACGGTACGCCGCTTTTCTTTTTCTCGAAGTTTGGGCGAAGCTAAGTGGAAAGCAAATAGTTGATGACCTTGCGCTTAAATTCGAGCCGCGTGAGAACTATACAGTGGGGGCGGAGATAGTCGCAGGAACGCAAAATCGTGAAGAATTAACGGCCTTCATCGAACGGGCGAAAGCAGATACTAATGACAACGTGTTTGCGCTGGAAACAAGTCTGTGCGCCGTCGCCAAACTGAAAAAGGGGACACGCTGGAATGGCTTCTATACAGAGCGCCTCTTGGACGATATCAAAGGCTGTCAATGGGAAAATACAATAATCAAACTACTGTAGCATGAAAACGTGTGTATTCATAATCGGAACAAATAGCGTTGGAAAATCAACGCTTGCCAAGGCTTTGATAGAACGGTTTGGCGGCATCAGAGAAACCACCAAAGAACTGACCTTTTGCAACGATAGCAGGGTTTGCTTCGCCGGACGTTATCGGAACGAAACCCGCTATGGTGGTGTAGACGCATTCAACTGTACTCGTGTCCTTCCTGATGTTGTCGAAAAAGGGCTGGAAAAGTGCGAAGTCATCTTCTGCGAAGGCTCCTACTTTGACACCTTTGGGCTGAACCTAACTAACGCAATGTTTCGTGCCCAAAGACATTTGGTCGTATTCCTTTACGCCAATGGCGCCGTGCTTCATTCCCGGCTTTTAGAGCGTGGAAAAGTCGGACTATCAGACAAGACCCTACCAAAGCAGAAGAACGCTTGTAGGGCGGCAGGGAAATGGGCGGAAATAGGCGTTCCCGTTATCTGTTTCAATACCGGGGAAACTTCTTTGAGCGAAGAACTTGAAGAAGTGTACAACAAGGTTGTAGAACTTTGGGAACCGGGAAGTAATTAACCTAATAATTGAATGTTATGCCACAAAAATATTATCAATCACCGCGTTGGAGCAACGAGATAGCCGATTGTTCAATGCCTATGACGTTTGATACTTATTCAAACTGTTCTTTCGGCTGTCTGTACTGTTTCTCTCAGTTCCAACGTGGAATAGGAAACCCCAAAGAAACCTATCTCCACAAAGATGTTCGCGGCGTGTCCGTTGACCGGGTGAAAAAGATGTTCCTTTTCCCGGATAAATTCGGCGGGCAGTTCGCGGAATACATCAAGCAACGGAAAGTCATGCAATGGGGTGGCTTATCTGACCAATTCGACGGGTTCGAGCGCACCCGTGGAGTAACCCTTGAACTGCTGAAATTCTTCAAGGAAATCAATTATCCGTTGTGTTTCTCAACGAAGGCTACCTGGTTCACGAAAGATGACCGCTACATGGACTTGATACGCGGGCAGAAGAATTGGAACTTTAAGTTTTCCATCATAACGCTGGATGAACAGAAGGCACGTATCATTGAGAAGGGCGTACCGTCACCCAAGGAACGCCTTGACGCGCTGGAAAGGATTGCGAACGCTGATGCTGGAGGCGCAACGCTCCGGCTCCGGCCTTTCATCATCGGGGTGTCAACGCCGACATATCTTGATTTGATTCGCGAAGCTGCCAACAGAGGTGCAACGGCCATGAGTACGGAGTTCTTTTGCGTTGAGCAACGTTCCCCAACCTTGAAAGCCTTTATGCCCACCTTCAACGAGATATGCGGGTTTGACGTGATGGAGTTCTACCGCAAATATAGCATTTCATCCGGCTATCTCCGTTTGAACCGGAAAGTAAAAGAACCTTTCTTCCGCAACATGAAAGCACTGTGCGAAGAAGTCGGGATGCGCTTCTACGTTTCTGATGCCCATTTCAAAGAATTGTGCTGCAATGGCTCATGCTGCGGCCTTCCTTCTTCCTGGAACTATTCGCGCGGCCAATGGTGCGAGGCGTTGCAGATAGCCAAAGCGAAAGGTTTTGTTCATTGGCCGGACATCAAAGATGACATCGAAAAGCTCGTTGGTAGCTTTGAATGGATTCGTGCCATCGGCTTCAACACTAACAGTTCGGAGAAGAAGGCGAAGTTTGATACCATGACAATGGCCGATTATATGCGCTGGCTTTGGAACAACCCGCAGGCCGGACAAAGCCCGTACAAGCTATTTGAAGGTATCTTGCTTCCGATTGGAAAGGATGAAAACGAGGATTTAATCTATCAGTATAACGGTCACGATTGATATGGCAGGGACAGAGGGAAAACAAAAGGTCAAAATGAAAGACTACCGGCAAGCACAGATTGTCCGGCTGGATATTATTTCTGAGCTATACAAACGTGGGTATTCCTACCGGGATATTCGCGAAGAAGTTATGGCCCGGCTTGGCTTGGTTTCTTATTCTCTGCGCACCGTTAGCAAGGATGTAAACAAACTGTTGGAGGAATGGCGGGAAACCCGCATAGACAACACCGATTTGGCGTTGCAATTGGAACTTGAAAGGCTCGATGCTATAATCAAAGAGGCTTGGGCAGCATGGGAAAAGTCTAAAACGGACTACGAGCGAAAGAAGGCCAAGCAACAAGGAATACCGGGCGGCGAAGAAAGTACTGACATAGTTACAGTGAAACTTGAACAGCAGAAAGAAGAAATTATATGCTACGGCGACCCGCGCTATCTTGATATTATCCACAAAGCACTCATTGAACGTAGAAAGTTGCTTGGACTGTATGCACCGGAGAAAAAAGAACTTTCCGGCGCCATGTCTTTTGAAGCACTCTTGATGGAAACCGGAATAGTTGAAGATGAGAAAGAATGAAGCGGAAATAAGGAAACGCGCTGCCGCCTTGTTCGCATCTTGGCGGGCGGATTGGAATAAGTTCATCAAAGAGGCTCTTGGCGTGAACCTTGACGAAGAACAGCAGGCCATTGTAACCGCTGTTCAGCACAATAAGCTCGTTTCTGTTCGTTCCGGGACGGCTCGCGGGAAAGACTTTGTAGCCGCCTGCATAGCCGTATGTTTTCTCTATCTCACCCCGAAATGGAACAAGAACGGGGAACTTGTCGAAAACACGAAGGTTGCTTTGACGGCGCCAACAGACCGACAAGTGAAAAACATTATGATGCCGGAAATTTCCCGTCTGTGGAACCGGGCCAAACGGCGCGGCTACCTTCTGCCGGGGAAACTAAACGCCTATGACATCAGAACGAGCAGTGAGGAATGGTTTCTAACGGGGTTCAAGGCAGACGAAAACAACCATGAGGCATGGTCAGGTTTTCATGCCGTAAATACAATGTTTATAGTCACGGAGGCAACGGGTATCGTAGACGACACATTCGAGGCCATCGAAGGTAATTTGCAGGGAAATTCCCGCTTATTACTTGTCTTCAATCCCAATACTACTGTTGGATATGCCGCCCGAAGTCAGAAGGCCAAACGCTGGAAGAAGTTCTGCCTAAACAGCCTCACGGCTCCCAATGTAAAGTTGAAAAAGACAGTCATTCCCGGCCAAGTAGACTATGAATGGGTGAAAGATAAAGTTGAAAACTGGTGTACTCCAATTCGCCCGGAAGAAGCGACAGCGAAAGAAGATGATTTTGAGTTCGAGGGGCAATGGCTTCGCCCGTCAGACCTTTTCCGCAAGAAGGTATTGGGACAATTCCCGAAGGTTGATGAAGATGTTTTAATTCCGATGCAGTGGGTTGAGCTTGCACAGGAACGTTGGAAGCAATACAGCCTTGGGAACCACAACTATTGTCGTTTGGGCGTGGACGTTGCAGGCATGGGGCGCGACTGCTCTGTTTATTGTTTCCGATACAACAACTACGTTGCCAAGTTCGACAAGCACAATTCCGGCGGGAAGGCCGACCACATGAAGGTTGCAGGAAGCATCATACACAAAGTTGAGTATTCAACCGGAACAATGGTATTTATTGATACCATCGGAGAAGGCGCGGGCGTATATTCCCGGTGCTTGGAAGTTTGCGACGAACGAGATTGGCGAGTTGCAAAACTCAATATACATAGCTGTAAATACAGCGAAGGAGCCAAAACCAAAAGCGGCAAGGATTTGACAGACATAACCGGGCAATACACCTTCGCCAATATGCGCGCTTTTCTCTTTTGGTGCGTCCGCGATTGGCTCAACCCGGACAATGGAATGAACGCCATGTTGCCGCCCGGCGGAACCTTCGCCGAAGAAGCAACGGAAATCAAGTGGAGCTTCTTGTCAAACGGGAAAATCATCATTGAACCCAAAGATGACATAAAAGACCGCTTGGGCTTCTCTACCGATGAATTTGACGCGCTTGCCAATACCTTCTACCCGGTGCAACTTGTACGTGAAGATGACTACGATAGGCATGACGAAGATTTGGAAGATGAACTTTATTAAAAACAGATAGCTTATGAAAACGATTGATGAAATTTTGAACGAAGAACGGACACCCGCCCAAAAGATAGACGATTTGAAGTTGAAAACGGTCACTGTCCCGCCTTGGAGTAAACTTGAAAAGGAGTATGAACCCAAGTATCATCCGGTAATGACTGATAAGACCTACCGCGATAAGGTGAACAAAAAGGGTGATTTAATTCGTATGTGCCGTATCACGCTGGGACTGCAGAAGCTCTCAGTAAAGCGTATGACAGAACTTGCCTTTGGCATCCCGGTCAAGCGTGTGTACACCGCTGAAAACGACAATGAAAAAAAGGTTGCCAAGATAATGGAAGGCATCTTCAAGAAAAACAAGGTTGACAGCATGAATATCGAGCGCGGGCGGGCGTTATACGCCTCGTGTGAGTTTGCTACAATTTGGTACAGCCAAGAGCAAGAAGCCATCTATGGAGGCGAGAAAACCCGCTTGAAACTTCGCTGCAAGACCTATTCGCCAATGAAAGGTGATATTCTTTTCCCGTTGTTCGATGAATACGATGATATGATTGCGCTTTCTATCCAATATACCCGTGAGGTGAGGAAAGAAAGAACAACCTACTTTGAAACCTACACAGACAAGAAGCATATTCGCTGGGCGCAATCAGGGCGCGGCAGTGAATGGGTTGAAGAACTGAACGAGGACATAAAGATTGGGAAGATTGCAGGCGTTTATGGCAGTCGTGAAGAACCTATTTGGGAAGATGAAAGCAAGAATGTCTTCGAGGCTGAATGGTCGCTTTCCCGTAATGGAAATTACCTGCGTAAGAACAGCAAGCCTAATTGGGTTGTGTTCATGGATAAAGACGATGTTGCGAAGTTCGGAAATGAACCGGACGATGACACAACGGCAAGAAACGTTCTCCGTTATCCTTCCAACGCGAAGGCCGGATATGAGACATGGGAACAGGCTATTGAAAGTCTGAAATTCCATGTTGAGACTATCCGCAAGAACTTCTTCGTTCAATTGCAGTTGCCCGATATGTCTATGGAAAGCATGAAGGCCAGCCCGATGTCCGGCGAGGCTCGAAAGATGATGTTCATTGACGGTCAATTGAAGGTAACGGATGAATCCGGCCTTTGGCTTGACATATTCAACCGTGAAATCAACGTAGTAAAAGCCTTCATGAAGAAGATGTACCCGGCCTTGGCAGGCGCCATAGAAAGCCTCGAAGTTGATGTTGTTATCACTCCGTACAATATCAAGGACGATGCCGAACAAATAACCAATTACACCAACGCGACGGGCGGAAAGGCCATCATGGCACGCAAGACCGCAATAAGGAAACTTGGCGAGGTTGAAGACGTTGACGCTGAACTGGCTTTGATAGAGGCCGAAGAAGCTGCAGAAAGTATGGCAGACATAGAAGAACCCACAATCTAATGCAAAGTCATGGCAGAGGCAAGCAAATTTGATAAAAAGCATATCGCTAACCTCAACAGATTGGCGCGTGACATAGATGCTCTTTACTCAGAGGTCATCAAGGAAGTTGCGCGGCTTGGTGCTCAGTCAGGGTTCACCGGAGACAAGCCGTTTTCCTTTGATGATTTTCCTGGCTTGAAATTGCGTGTCGATAAGATGTTCGAGAAGCTGCATAAAGGTATTTATGAGGCCATAACGAAAGGAGATGCCGAAGCATGGCAATTAAGCTGCGATAAGAACGATTCTTGGGTTGATGCAATAACTTTATCAAGTAAGTTATCAAAAGAGCAAATTTCGCAATTTAAGCCACGAAATATTGAGGCTCTGAAAGCGTTTCAATCACGGAAAATTAGCGGCATGGGGCTTTCTGCCCGCGTATGGAAGATTGTTGATAGTGGAATTTCTGACTTTGAGCTTGCTTTAGATATTGCATTGGGCGACGGCCGGAGTGCGGCCATGTTAAGCCGGGATATCCGCAACTATTTGAAGGAACCCAACAAGCTGTTCCGAAGGGTCAGAGATAAGCACGGGAACCTGGTTCTGTCCCAGCGTGCAAAGAACTATCATCCCGGCCAAGGCGTGTACCGTTCTTCTTATAAGAATGCTATGCGCTTGTCGCGTAGTGAAGTCAACATCGCGTATCATACGGCAGACTATGAGAATTGGAAAAGCAATGACCTTGTTTTGGGCTTTGAAATCATCCTCTCAAACAATCATCCGATACCGGATATTTGCGACGAATTGGCCGGGAAATATCCAAAAACGTTCAAGTTTACGGGCTGGCATCCGCAATGCCGTTGTGTCGCTATCCCCATCACGCCGAAGTTCGAGGACTTTATCAAGTATGAAGAAGCCATACTTGCGGGCGAAGATGTTTCCAACTATCAGTTCAGTGGTCGGGTTAAAAAGGTTCCGCAGAAGTTTACTAATTGGTGTAAGGAGAACCAAGGACGAATACAGAAGATGACCGCAAAGGGAACCCTGCCGTACTTCTTACGTGATAACGCAGGCATAATCAATAAGCCACTTTCTGTTCCGGTTCCCCAGCCACCTATTCCGGCTCCCAAATTATCGGAAACGCAGAAACTCATACAGAATATCAAGAACCCAGCTTCGGCTACTGATTACGAGATGAAGAAAATCATCAGCAAGTATTCTGAGGAAAACCCGGATAACTTTTACGGTGGGCTGAAAAAGGTTTCTGTAACATCGAAAAGTACAGCATTCATGTATAATTCTCGCCGATATAAGCGTGTGGATGGAAGCTATGATATCAGTTCCGGAAACGAGATTACGATAATTAATCGTAATTACAAGACAGCCAACGGTAAGTTCAATCCTGCCGAAGAACTAAAAACCGCACTTGCCATTGTCAAGGAGGGGAAAGAACTCACTTTTAACCAAGAATATGCACTTGAAAGCCTTTGGCATGAAATACGTCACGCTGGGGCCAAAGGCTGGGGAAATATTGTCAAAGCAAACGATATGAAACGCTCTGCAATGGAGGTTATAAATCAGTTCTGCGCGCGTAAAAGCTACCCGGACTTTATCAAGCAATTGGGCGGAAAGGCAATGCATCAGAATGAAATAATGGCATCCGGTTATGGCTATTCACAGTCTGTAGGAAATTTCAGAAAGGCATTAAGTAAATACGGAATTGCAGAAGATGATGCGTTCAAACACTTTAAAGACCTGATACAAAAAGAGCCATACGAAAACATATGGCTCAAAGTGGCAGATTTCCTAAAAGGGAAAGGCGTCAAGAATGCAACCGAACTTGTTGAAAATCTAACGTTGCGCGATTTTGAAAGTTTCCTTTAAGGGTGCGTAACGAGCCTCCAAAAATCATTCCGGTAATCAAAAGGCAGCTTATTAGCGTAATAGGTTGCCTTCTCTTTGTCCCCACGTCTATAAAACAATAAAGCAAGGTCAAAGTTGGCGCTTTCTTCACCTATAAGCTGCAAATATCTTTCTTTGCCAGCACCCCCATGGATATTTTCCCATTCTTCCGGGGTAATATTATAGTCAAAAACAGTCTCCATAACTTCATCATTTAAACGATTGTAAATCACTCAATCATCATTTACTTTCGACGATTTTACAACGGCCTCATTGCAAGATGACGGCCTTATTAATAGCTCCCCATCAATTGTTTTAATCTTCAAAAGTGGGGTGAAATCAAAGTCCGTAGTAACGGTAATGAGTATATCTTCATACACATACTGTTTTCCTACTTCAAGTTTTATAGCTTCCGATTTTTCCATATTTCACTCATTTTGGGCAAATATACTATTTTATCGTATCATAAGCCGTCTAATTAGCGAAAACATAGTTAACCGGATGTCTTTTCGGTAATTACTTCAACCTCGCTACTTTCATAGAAACATCCGTCTCTATCGCTGTACCCATTATCGAAGATTCTGTAACCTCCACAATCTCGTTAATGGCCTTTACTCTTACCTTCATTACTATATTGTTTTAATTAGACTACAAAGACTCAAAATAGCGTTCAAGAATACTATCTAAGCTGTTAAATTCAGGGTATTTGAGATTGATTTCATTTCTAACCTCTTCCCCTCCACAAGATATGTCAGATAAAAAATCATCTGATAGAATATCGGGATGGTTTTCAAACAAGGGCTGTGAATGTTTAGCAATTAGGCTTACCCAATATTTTGGGTATTTAAAACCTCCCTCAAACCGATTTGCAGCGCCACAATCATTTTGTATATTCTCCATGATTTGTTTTGCTATTTCTATATACATAGGATTTATTTTTGTTTTAAACATATTAGCTCCTTTCTGATTTAATTTGAACATTGTAAATAAATTGCCCCGCCGTCAGTACTGACAACCCTTACTTCAAACTGCGTCCACGAGTTTTCCCAGCATCTTGTGCCTGGCGGAACTTGTGCGGCTACATCAAGATTCCCTCCGTGTTCCTCTCTTATTTCTTCGAGATATTCTATAAGTTCGTCAAGATTCATTTTTCCGTTCCTCCTTTCGTTTCAATTGCAGCTTAACTTTTTCCGGGTCAAATTCGTAGTTCATACATTTATTTTGCTCTGCCATAAGCAATGCCAAGGGAAACAATATCCCATGTTTGCAATCTCTCCCGTATTCGTCTGATGCAGATTTGCATGTATCGCATCTGTAGATGTCTTGTACACAAGCTATGCTCATATATTGCCTCCTTTCTTTTTTTGTTGTTCCTTGCGTATTACCTCATGTTTCGAGATAGTACATTTCCTTGTAGTCTTTGGTTTGCCTGGTTCAATCCCGGCTTTCCACAAATTAGGAAGTTTGCAGCCTATTTGATAAGGCGTAAACTTCTCGTAAATTGCAGCAAGAGAACCAAAGAAGTGTTCCCGCTTCCCTTCGACCGGAGCAAGGAACCTTACTTTGATGATAAATGATTTAGTTATTTTCTCCATTTTTTTGATTTCTGATACTTTTGTTCACCGCCTTGGTAACTTATCAAGAACGGATATAATTTTGCGATAGAGCAAAGAAAAAACGACGCCACAGAACTTCTAATTTGCATAAAGAGAACGGGCGAAGGCCTTTCGTGCACATTGTTCGTTAAAATAATCTTCATAGTCGATTTCTTCACATACCGGCATATCATCCCCAGCGGAAATGTTGTCTTTGAAAATCAGATACCGGGCGTTGAAGAAAAAGAGGATAACCCGCCGAAGAAACTCTCGAGGTGTTCTGATATTGTGCTTCTTCATGGCTTTCGTTATTTGCATGGCCCTATCATCATTAACGGTTATTACAACGGCCTTCCCGCGTCTAAATTCCTTCGTTGTATAGCCTTCGATGCTCAAAACGCTTTCCGCTAATTCCCGAAGAACCTTTGGCACATAACGGTCTGTATTATCTTCATCCAATTGTAGAAACACATCGGTTGCGGAACCAAGAAGGCTCATTAAACTTGTGCGTTGTTCTTCCGCCGTCTGTTTTAGAAACATGAATTGATAGTTGCTGACATAGGTAGCAATCGTTGTCCCTTTTATCGCTGCAACCGTTTCTTGCTCGCTCATTTCTTTGCTGAGATTGCGAAGCGTTTCATGTGCGCTGGCGATGAACGCACCAATGATGAAGTTTGTTAATTGATTGCGCGTAGAATATCCCTGCAGGTCTGCCAATCTCTTAACTCTATCGGAAAGCTCCCGACTTGTCTCAAAGCAAAAGAGGGTTTTCTCATCGTAGCGAAAAAGTCTGAACCAACCCGTATCCTGATGGCTGAATACTCTTTTAATCGTTTTGGAAACTTTTTCTTTGTTGTGCATCCGGCAATATGCTTCTAACAAGTAGTTCATGACATCACCCAAACCACGAAAATGATAATCCATTACCCGTTGCTGAAACATTTCAAAAACGACGATAGGCAATTTTGTTCCGTATTGGAATTTTGTATGCTTATATGTTTTCATTTCAATCCTCCTTTACTATATCATCAATATCTTTGAAAGCGCTATAACGCTTGATGTTTCTCGCAGTATCTTCACCCCAATAAGCGATAACAAGTTTAATTGCCTCTGCATCTCCGTCCCAACTAATCATGCTTTCGTGATTATTGTATTCGTAGAAGTAAACTTCTTGCGGGTCGCATTCTTCCTTAATTAAGTTGGTTATGCCATCATAGAAAGCGAAAAATTTATCAAGACCATCTCGCGTCCCAAAAAGGCCGCTGCCAGCATTTATTAACTTTTCGCCTTCTTTTAGTTGACGAATGGACTTTATGCCTTCACTAAATTGTTCCTTATTGAAAGCAAAGAAGCAATCGCATTGTTTACAATCCGGGTGAGTTTCTTTGAGTTCGCGATAACGTTTTATCGTTGTTTCTCCATTCATTCTGATTGCACCGTCGCAATCCCAATCTCTTTCATGTGTAACCATTGTT
>OGGB01001193.1_pt1 | contig 18977 bp, 18 predicted proteins | sample 1571111 | NCBI WGS metagenome assembly OGGB01 (sample SAMEA2582067, study PRJEB24529) | metagenome | biome: Human gut stool | place: China | collected 2011
CGCCGGTCGGGCCTTTCGGCCCAGGTTCGCCGGTCGGGCCTTTCGGCCCAGGTTCGCCGGTCGGGCCTTTCGGCCCAGGTTCGCCGGTCGGGCCTTTCGGCCCAGGTTCTGGCGGGGTACGGGTTGCCGCGATCGATGATGGTGATTCGTCGACCAATATATTCGTGAGATCCATCGTCTCGCCGGGAGTCAGCTCGACGACGGCGGCTCGATACGCCGCGAATTTGCCGTACTCGTCGTACAGTTCAGCGACTGCAGTGTACGACCACTTGGTGGGGGTCAACCCTGTCTGGGGTACCAGAAGCTGAACGCCTTCAGCGCCACCCTCGACTGAGTCCATGAGGACGCCGTTCACGACATACCCCACTCGCTCGACCGGGGTGTACACCGCATCTTGACTCTTGACAGAGGTGGATGGGGTGAAAACCACCCGCCCATTCATAGGCAGGGGTGCCTGAGAAAGTGACTGCTGCGTGAAGAACTTCGCGGTCACTTTTGTGTACTGTGTATTCTCCATTTGGTGCCTTTATGCCTGTGGCTTGGCGGCTTCGAGGGCCGCGATTCGCTTGTCCAGTGCAGCGAGCGTACCCCCCGGCCGGGTGGTGAACTCGTACTTGTCGACCTGGATGTGGACGTTGTCGCCCTGCGGTGATTTCTCCGCACGCACCGGCGCGGTGAACCCCGCCGGGGGTGTGATGCCAATGCTGCGGCAGGCGGTGAGGTCGAGGCCCTTGTACCAACCCTCGATGTAGTAACTCCATCGTGCACCGGCCCCTCGGTTGTCCACCTTCTGGGAGAGACAACCGACCAGGGTTGTACCATCGGTGCCTTCGTTCGCGATGTAAAAATCTGCCGCGTCGCCTTCTTTCGCCGGGGCCCGCACCGTGCCACTATAGGACGACGATTCTGCACGACACCCGATGAACTGGCTCTGACCCCAGTGGATGAGGTACCCGTGGCCCCCATTCTCCTGGGCCAGGCACCCCACAAAGATACACTTCGTGCCCTTGATGTAGAACCCTGCGCCGTCTTTCTGTCGCCCACGGTTCGATGCGTCAGGTGCCCCCGCTGTTGCATCAGAACCCTCGGCTGCGGTACCGGGCAGAGCATAGATCGTCTGCCACGGTGCGTTTCGGTGGGTGTACCATACGCGGCAGTGGCTGAAGGTGCACTGTGAGGTGTAGACCTCCAGGCCAGCGTACCCAGTCTTGGACTGGTTCGCCCCGCCGATGTTCAGACCGAAGAACTGGTTGTCCGCCCCGCCGGGGCCACCGGGTACTTTCGCGACAAACTCAGGGTGCCCGGCGGGTTTGCCAACAACCAGACCTGCCTGCAGGGTGTTTCGTATCTTGAGGTTCCAGACATCCATCGCTTGGTCGTCTCGACCAAGAATCGCTGCCCCGGTCTCCATGTCCCAAATCTTGATGTGGTTGAGGGTGGGCACTGCGTCTGGTTCTGCGGGGTTGTCGCCGAGATCTGTGTTCAGCAGAACCCCGCACAAGTTGCTGATGGGTACTTGGTGGTTTCGCCCTGTCTTTCGTGCACGAATCCAGAGGTTCGACACACCGAAGTGGAGCATGTTCGGGTCTTGGACGCGAGTGCTCCAGGTGCCCGTGTGAAAAACACCCGTCTTCTCCGCGATCGGGGTCGTGTCGACCGCCACGATCTGGGTCGCGTCGCCGTCACCGACGACCTGCACGAAACCCTTCAGCTGGACGAAGGGGTACGACACAGTGTATTGCCCGGCGGGTATTCGGACGGTACCCCCGCCGGGGTTCGCGGCAGCTTTGTCGATGGCGTCCTGGATTGCCTTGGTTGAATCTTTCGCGCCAGTGGGGTCAGCGCCGAAATCTGGCGAACAGACGTCATAGTTCGCGCCGGTACCCACTGCCTGAACCGCGAGCACCCCTTTGCCCGTGAAGCGGCCATTGGTGAGAGTTGGAGTGGTGAACTGTACCATGCGTGGCCTCTAGCTTTCTACCGTTATGGTGCCGTCGTTGTTATCTGTCACCCGTGCGCCGCTCGCGCCCCCGCCGGGGTTGGTGGGTGGCGGCGTGGGTGTGTTCACGCCAGCGCCCATGGAGAGCGCCGACAGGTACACCGAGCCAGTCGTGACAATGGCTCGCTGTGCGTCACGCAGAAAATCCAGGTCATCGAGAGAAACCGCCACGTTATCGCTGGGGGACACGTCCCTCACGAAAACGGGCAGGTCGAGGCGAAGAAGACCTTCTTCGTCGAAAACCATGGGCATGATCGCGTACCGCACCACCCCGCCGGGGGACGGCTCCAGCGTGATGTCACTGAAGACGCCGCGATTGATTGGGTGGGTGTGGCCTTTCGATGACCCACCCGGCGGGTAGCTCAGCACGACAACCTGGACTGAACCAGTCAACTCCCCCCAACGAAGAGAACTTTTCAGTGTAACAGCCACAGTGGCCCCCTAGTACGATGTGGTGTAGATTTTGTTGGCGACCCATGACGTGTACGGCACGTGGAGGTACCCGCCTTGGTTGATGTTGACACGTGCCCCGTCTCGGCTGATGAGGGACAAGGTGCCGTCGAAGAAAGAAATACGGCCGGTCAGGTGATGGATGCCCCGGCCGGTGTCATAGACCACTGGAAACATCAGCTCGGCGTACTGCACGGTGCGCAGATGTTCGGGGATAAAATACCCCAGCACGTTCCAGTCGCCGCCGATCACGTAGTCAAACGCGGCGCGCTTGAACACCAGCGAGCACTCAACCTTGAAGCCCTCGGGCACCGGCGTCAGCCAGAAGCCGTACTGATTCGGTGATCGTTCTGAGCGCTCCCAGCCGGGCATACTCAGCGGCGCGACGGTCTTGGTGCCGAGAACGTGCGCCCACTGTGCGCCATCTTTGCCATTGATCAGAGAGGCCCGGTAGATGCTGCGGTCTTTGTTCACATATGCCATCGTGCCAAAAACCTGCTGCCTCGCCGGGGGTAAGCTCGCTGATTCTTGCATATCGATCATCGGGGCGATGCGCTGAGCATACCCGCGCTTCGTCGCCTGAGAGAGCACCTGTGACGGCTGGCGGTCGATCTCGACGAGAACAACGTGTTTCTTGCCGCCTGTGTTGTCGAGTGCATTCGTGAATGCCTGGATGCTCACCGGCGCGGTCTCGGCCTTCGCCGGGTCAAAAGTCAGAGTGATGATGTAGGTCGTTGGTTTCGTCACCGGCGGCAGCGAGACGCGCACAGGTTTGTATAGGTGATGATAGAATCCAGCGACAATCGCGTGTGCGTAACCCGACCCCTCGGGCGGGGAGATGATGCACTGGTCTAGTGCGTCGTCGAAGCGAAATTGATAGTTGCCTGTGCCCTCGTCCAGCGTACCGTTTCCGATACCAAGGGTGACAGAGGCCCATTCTTCGGCGGTCAGCGGTGCATTCACCTTGGGGAAGCTGACTTGTGTCTCATTAGCCATAGGGTATTTCTCCTAAATAGTCGAGATGTGCGAGATGTCGGTGAACAGCTTGCGCATGCGCGCATCACGTAGATTTTCGTCGACAGTGCCAAGGGTCAGTGCCACCGATCGGCTCTGGTACCCGTCCCACTCGATCTTTGCCTGGGTGACGGGCAATGTAGCACGCAAGCCGGGCGCAAGCACCGCCGTCACTAGATCACCGAGCTGGAAATCGCGCCCAAACTTGAGACGATCGGTCTCACGAAACTCGAGCTTCAGTGTCTGCTGAGCTTCGCCCTTCGTCAATTCTTCGTTCGCGGCCTTCTCCAGGTCGGCGGCCTCGTCTGTGTCCCGCCGGTCTTTGAAGACCTCGATGCGTCGACCCCAGGTGTTGGCTCGGGTTCTTGACTCCAGTGTACGGTTCGCGCCCTCACCCTGCCCGCCAACAACGACTGTCGTGGCCGTCGGGGCACTGTGGGTCAACTCCCAACCAAGAACCTCGCCGCCCTGGGGCGTGAAAACGACCGACCTGGCACGAACGGTGGGCTTTCGGACTCGAATCACGTAGCCCTTCTTGAGGGGCACTGCCTCGAACACCACATCGCCTGCAGTGGCCAAATCTTGGCACACCGCGAGCAGGGGCTTCAATCGGGTCTCGACAGAGACCTCTTTGCCGACATCTTCGTACCGCACCGTCAACCCCGGCGCGCGCCGCTCGGGTAGAGCACCGATGCCTGCGTTCATCTCGATCAGCCCACCGATCACCCGGCCCGCTGAGCCACGCGCCCGGTAGTGAGAAACATCTTGTTCTTTCTCGCCCCGGCCGGGGTTGGGGTAGGTGACGCGGTCGGCGAGAGTCTGCAGGTCACCGACACCGTTCACCACCCACTCGACGATGCCTTTTTCGTTCTTGCGGTGGATCTTAGTGAAATCACCCGCGAACTCAACGCCGGTGTCTCGACATACAATCCCCCACGCCGGGTTTATGCGATCGAAGAACTGAGCCGAGAATGGGTCGAGGGTGCCCGTGAACGTCGTGGGGGTGTTTAGGCGAAGAACCGCCGCGAACTTCGTGAATCGAACCTGCCGCGAGAGATTCTTGGACGGGTCACGCAGAAAAGTAGAAATCATATGGGTCTACCCCTCGTATCCACTCAGGTACAGCGGCGTGTATGACAACTCGATGCGTGAGGTATCGGTCATGCCCGAACCAGACACGCGAATGCTGGACTCGCCGGGCGGTAGCTGGAACATCTCGGATCCATCACCCAACCGAGCATAAAGAGAATCGTCGGCGGGCTGGATCTGACCGCCACGAACATACGACAGACCGTAGGTGCCTGTGTCGATCGTGAGAGAATCACCCGGCGCGATCGTGCCCGAGAACCCCAACATGTTGTTGTCGCCGTCTTGAATCTTCAGGTCAGTGATCGGCCCATGCACCGACCAGACTGGCGAGACCGGCCGGTCAGAATAAATCATGACCCGCTTGCCTGTAGCCACCGCAGAGGCGTCCAAGATGACGGGGAAGAACTTGTGTGTCTTCACCTGTTCACCACCCGAAATGAAGGGCTTCGAGTTGGTCTGGGTTCGCCAGACGAAGACCTCAGTCCAGCCCATCCAGTACGGTGAAAGCGCCACCAGCTTCAGGCCGAAGGTGTACCAGAATTTGCGGTATGTGTTGCCGAAATTGCCCTGCAGCCCCTCTTTGTATAGAACCTCGATGCGCCGAGAGTCTTTATTCTCGGGGGTGATCTCAAGAATGCAGCCACCCCCGCCGGGGTGAACCATTCGCTGCAGCGCGGCCCAATGCCGCATGACCTCATCTTGGCTCGCGCCCTGGATGTGGAGGGGTAGATAGATCTCGCGTTCTTTCACCCGAGTGCCCTGCAGAACCAAGCCAACCCCGCCGGGGTGCTCCACGGTCTTGTAGTCGAACTCGGGCAAGCCAAACCCCTCCACGCCCTCGAGGAGCGTGAAGGGGGTTTGCCCATTAGAGAACAGCACTATCGGGTCTTCTTGACCTGATGGGTCGACCAGGCGCACGATGGGTGCCCGATTAGCCATAATTCAGTGCCTCTTCTTGCCTGCGGCGACGCTCGATCGCTTCAGCCACCTCTTCGGCTGTGTAGCCTTGGACTGTGCCGATTGTCACGCCGCCCTTCTGTATCTTCTCTGTGTTCTCGGCGATCTTGTACATTCGATCCCACTGCGTCGAGGTCAGCACATAGTCTGGGTCTCGGCGCTGGTGATCGATCACCTGCACGCCACGCTGGATCACACCACCCTTGTCGAACAAGTACGGGCGAACACGACCACCATCATGGTACCCATGACCGTGGCCGATGACGCCCAACATGTCGGAGTACCCATAGCGGGCCTTGGCGTACCTCATGCCGGCGACGAGGTTCGCCAGTGGATCGAGGCGATTGTTTGGCAGCGACGGGTCACGGAAGGCCGCGAAGGTCGCACCGATCACCTGCACCAGACCCATGGCCAGATCGCCCGTGATGGTGTTGATGTCGACGTAGCCGCTCTGGGTTACATTCGGGTCACCGTTCGACTCAGACTGGATCTGCGAGAGCCATGCGTTGACGTAGGGTTCTGATGTCGGCAACCCGGCGATGCCAAGCGCCTGCACCACAGTGTCACGCCAACGAAGAACGCCACCATTCGAGTCAGCGACCCGCACAGCTTCGCCGTGGTCTTTGCCGTCTTCGTTCTTGCCCTTGAGTGTTTCTTTCACCCAATTCGCCGCGCCGTCGATCATGGTTATCGCACCGCCACGCATCAGCTCACCTGGGAAACCGAGGTATTTCGACGTGATGCTATCGATGACGCCCTTCAGCGGCTCGATGACCGTGTCGAGAACCTTGCCTGCAGCAGAACCAACAAATTCACGGCCTGCCTTCCACAGGTCAGAGTTGATGACGGCACCGCCGATGGACTCAACGAGACCACCCTCGGCGTACCCGCCGACCCCGGCCGGTAGGCGACCGGTTCGGTTGATGTAGTCCAGAACACCGGGGTTCTCTTGCTCGAAGCGACGCCGCGATGACTTCTTCACGACGAATTCGTCAGCGTGGACGATACCGGCCGGTTGGTGCTTCGAGCCAGGGCCAGTCCACCCGCCGGTCGCCCAACCAGACAAGTCGATGGTGGGCAGTTTGTCGATGTGGAATTTGTCGGCGAGGTCGTTGAAGTGCCGAATGAAGCCGTCGTTGACGACGGTCTGGAGAACGAACCTCACCGGGGCCTTGACTACGTCTTGGATCGCCTTCCAGGCCTGATCGATCGCCTTCACTGCTCGATCGAACGCCTGAGGTATCTTGTTCGTCACCCAGTCGGTCAAGGTGTCGAACACAGGCTTGATCCACTGCTCCCAGCCGGTCTTGATCGTGCTGGAGATGCTGTCCCAAGCGGGCTTGATCCAGTTATCGTACAGATACCTGAAGAACTTGCCCAGGGTATCGATGGCCAGGTTGAAGGCGGGCAGAATGTTGTTCTGGAACCACTGGTACACCACATCGATCGCCCGCTGGATCTGATCCCAGACTGGCTTGATGATGTTGTCGTACAGCCACCTGAACGCGTCGCCGAAGACCTTCAGCGCAAAATTCCAAGCAGGCTGGATGTAGGCGTTCCACCAGTCAATCACAAACTGGATGGCCCGCTGGATGCTATCCCAGACCGGCTTGATGATGTTCAGATAGACCCAATTGAAAATCTCTCCGTAAGTCTTCAGGGCGAGATTCCAGGCAGGTACCAGAGTGTTGTTCCACCAATCCAGCACAAACTGGATCGCGGCCTGAATCCACTGCCACACCGGCTTGATGGCGTTCTCGTAGAGCCAGACGAATAGGTCGCCATAGGTCTTCATCGCGAAATTCCAGCCGGGGACGAAGACGTTGTTCCACCAATCCAGCACAAACTGGATCGCGGCCTGAATCCACTGCCACACCGGCTTGATGGCGTTCTCGTAGAGCCAGACGAATAGGTCGCCATAGGTCTTCATCGCGAAATTCCAGCCGGGGACGAAGACGTTGTTCCACCAGTCAAAGACAAACTGGATCGCGGCCTGGATGCCCGCCCAGATTGGTTTGATGATGACTTCGTACAGCCAGCCAAATACAGGGGCCAAGACGTTCTGGATCGACCAGACCAGCCCATCCCACAGGGTGAGCAGAACCGCAAGAACGACCACGATCGCGGTCTTGATGCCTGTCCACACAGGCACGACGATTGTCTCGTAGAACCAGGTGAAGACAGCGGCAACCACGTCGATCGCGGCCTTGATGAAGGTCGAGATGCCCTCGAACACCGGCCGGATGATGTTCTCGTACAGCCAGGTGAAGATCTGTCCGTACACCTGGAAGGCGGCCTGGACGTTGGGGATGTAGACACCGACGAACCAATCGATGAAGGCTCCAATCAGCTCCATGATGAAGCCCCATGCTGGTTTGACGTAGTCGTTCCAGAGACCCATGAACCAGTTGCCTATGGCCTGCAGGCCCGCGATGATGATGGGCATCACGTTGCCGTTGAACCAATCAACGAAGCCACGAATCACGTCGCCGATGAAGTTGAACACCACATCGACGATGCCCTTGAACCAGTCCAAGTTGTTGTACGCGAGAATCAACGCGCCAATGATGAGGCCGAAGATACCAATCCATCCCCACGTGGCCAGGGTAAGACCTGCTATCGTGGAGGTCTGGAGGGCGGTGACCCACTGCCAAGCTGCGGTAGTCACTGTAGCCAGCGCCATAGCCCCCTGCCATGCCTTGAAGGCCACGACAGCGATGGTGATGCCTTCAGCGAAAGGCCCCCAGATGTCGATGTTGTTGGCGACGAACCCGACGATCTTGCCGATATTCTCGCCTAGATCGTGCAAGAAAGCATTGGTGTTATCGTCTGGCTTAATCCCAACTAGGCCGTCAAAAACGTCCTTGATGCCGCTGCCGACATCTTTTAGTATAGGGAAGACATCGTCGCGAAGAACAGGCAAAATGGAGTCGATGAAGTACGCCTTGAGCTTCTCATATAGAGTCCGCAGCGCGAAGGCCAGCTGCTCCATCCAGCCAGCGAACCCAGAACTCGTGACGTCACCGTCGAATGCCTTCCATGCCTCGACGAATGCCTTCACCCCGCCGGCGAGTGAACCGAAAGCAGGCAGAAGGTTGTTCGCCATGAAGCCGACAATCGCCGACGCGACAGGCAGAAAAGCTTCACCCATGACCGCCGACAGGTCAGCCCACTGGGCCTTCAGCACCTGAGTCTTGTGCTGGAACGTGTCGCTTTCGCGCATGAAGTTGCCCTGCGCGTCAGCCGACTGCTTGAACAACAACGACTGGACGATGAGCTGCTTCTGTTGTGAATCGAACGCCCCGCCGGTCTTCTGTATGCCGAGACGCAGACCCTCTTGGGTCAAGGCGGCGTCATTTAGGCTGATGCCGTATCGCTCGATTGGATCCATCTCACCACGCAAGGCCGCCGATATGGCCTCGATGGCGTCGGCGGTGGTGCCGCCGTACATGGAGGCGAGGTCGGCACCGAGCTTGATGAGATCATTTGTCTTGCCGCCAAGTTCGCTCATCGGCGTGCCAGCGTTCTTCATCATAGCACCCAATACCGACGCGAACTGGTTGTATTCGTTCTTCGAGATACCAACCGAGGTCGCAGCAGAATCAGCCCAAGAATGCATCTGTGCAGACGAGTTCTTGAATACAGCGTCGACTGCACCGACTGACTGCTCTAGGTCGCCCGCCTCTTTGATGAAGTTGCGGGTGAGGGCAGAAATCTGCTGGATGCCGGCGAACGCCAGCGCACCACCGATCGCTACCTTGAACGCAGAACCGAAACGACTACCGGCCTCTCGGCCACCGGCCTCTGCGTGGGTCGAGGCGCCAGAGAACATGCCGCGAAAGCTACCCGACACCTTCTCTTTCAGGCCCGAGATGGCGCCAGAGAATCGAGTTGCCGATGAGTGACCTTCAGCTTCGGCGGCAGCCGATGTGCCACGAAAAGCACCAGTCAGAGAGCCACGTATCGAGCTGGCGGCACCAGAGAACGACGACCCCACCGCAGAAGCGGTACGGCCCGCGCCGGTCGTCACAGTCGAAAACGCCCCAGAAAAGTCACCACGAAAAGCAGATGCGGCAGCAGAACCCACACCACTGAAGGCGGTGCGTGTAACCGAGGCCGCCCGGCCCGCGCCGGTGGCGACGGTGTCGTACGCGCCACGGGCCGTCGACCCCAGACGCGACAGCACCCCGCCGGTCTCTCCAGTCGCTCGGGCCACCTGACGCATAGCGTCTGATGCCTGATTCGCTGGAGCGAACAACGCAGTCGATGCGCTTCGAGTCGCGTTGTTCAGGGCCGCCTGGGACGACTTCAGCGCCTCGTTGTGGGCGGCGATCTGTGCGACACCCCGCCGGGAGACCTCAGTGTAGCGTTCTCGCGCCACAGAGAGTCGGTCTTGCGCCGCGAGAATCTGTGACTCGCTCGCGTTGCCACGCGCCTTCACCTCAGCCAGCCGGGCCTCGGCTATCTCGACCTTGCGTGCCGCTGCAGCCCGCTGTGATGCCACCCGCTCTGAGGTAGCGGCGAGCTTCTTCTCGGCGGTCTCAACCTTCTCTTGCAGGCCGGTGATGTCTGCGTCGGGCTTTGTTGATCGAATGCCCTCGCGCAGGTTCGAGCCAATGTTCTTGCCTGTGGTGGTCGCGAATTTCTCAGAAGCCCGCAGCTCAGCCCCGATCTGTTTCGCCAGACCTCGGGTCTCAGCAGCGAGCGTGATATACGCGGTGGCTAGCTCGATAGATGCCACAAAGCGGCCCCTTTCTCTTGGATCTAGCGGGTAAGAACAGAAGCGAAGTCTGCGCCGGTGTGCTCATCGATGATCGACACTGTAACGCGGGCGTCCTCAGCACGACCGATCTTCTTCTCGTCCACAATGTCGCGCTCGTCGTACGGTCGCTTGATTCTCTTCGGAAAATCTGACCGCTTCGCGCCAGAGGCATTGCCGCGCTGGACGTTGCCTGTGGCCAAAAGCTCGAGCATTGTGACCAGCTCGTCGTAGCCGGGCAATGACCACACCCATTCTTTCGGGTTCAGGGCGCGAGACAGTGGCCCCCACGGGGGTGCACACGAGAGAAGAGATATAACCTCGTCCCACGTGTGCACTTCACCGATTGAGTCCCAGTGGATGCCCGCCGGGGTGAGCTCGGCGAGCACCGCTTCAGTGTGGGTGTGATATAGCTCGATGGTGGCTAGGATTTTGGGAGGGTTGCGACCTGCCCCGACCCCCACGCATCGATGAAGGCGCGGGTTTCTTCGCCGTCGAGGTCAGCAAAAGCCTCGATCTCTTCTTCGGCCACACCGGCCGAACGTAGCCACTCATAGAACTCACCGAACCGGCCCGCGTCCAGGGCGACCGCCAGCTTCTGCGGCATGTTCTTCGCGCTGGGGAAGGTGAACTCTTCTTCATAGATCGGGGTGGTGAACTTCACCATGGTGTAGCGCTTCTCGCCCTTACGGGTAAAAGTCTTCTTTTTCTTCTTGGCTTTATCTTTCGCCATTGTTCGGCTCCATATCGTTGTAGGGTTTCGGCTCAGGGGTGAGAACCCCGGCGCGAGAGCCGATATCGCGCCGGGGTGGTCTATGGGCTAAACGCCCAGCGCCAGCTTGGTGCTGGCGAGTTTCTCGGGCAACACCGTGTCTTGGTATTCGTACGCGTTGTTGTCGCTGGAGTCGGGCAGGGCCTCGATGGTCACCTCGTACTTGATGACGGCCGAGTGGACGAACTGCACGTCGCCAGACACCGAAATCTGACCGATCGGGATGACCTCACGAATGAAGGTGTTCTCATCGAGCATCTCGAGGGTGTAGGTTGCACGGGGCGCGGGCTTCGCGTTGAACTTGATTGCGACCTTGCCGTTGTGCTTGCCCTCTTCGGGTGGGGTGATGGTGACGTTCTCTTCACCCACAATGGACTTGAGGGTGACCGCAGAAGCGGCCTCGAGGTACGAGAACTTGTACGAGACCGAGAAGTCAGAACGCACAACCTTCACGACCTGCCCGCCCCATGCCTTGATCTTGTCGTCAGAGGCGTCGGTCGTACGAGTCACGCCGTCATCAGAGATAAGGCCCTGCGGCACAAAAGCTGCATTCAGTCGAGTGGTTGCATCGGTGGGCAACGGCGTGCCGATAGGCGCGCGAGTCACCCCGCCGGTGGACTTGACGGGCTTGCCTGTCAAGACCGCAGCGACGCCAGAAAGAGCATCTGCCATAATTTTTCTCCTTAGATTTTATTCTGGGTGGATGGGCGCAGCCACGCCCGATAGGTGAAGGTGTAGGCTGGTATTCGCCGATCGGCTTCTGGGTTCCATTGTGGAAAATCACGATCGTCTTGTGGTACAACAGAGCTGTCGTGTGACGACCACTCGCGCATCAGAGAAAAGACCGCACCCGAGAGACGCTCTGCGTCTTCTCGAGAGGCCGCCCTGATGTCGAGCTGGACGAAAGCCTCGAGAAACACCTCGTTGAACAACACCCGCGAACCAAGGTCTTTCACCAGAACGCATGCCTCGCGGTAGTCATAGCTGTCGCTGTCTGGCTCGTCCAGAAAAACCGGGTGCTGCAGGTGCTTCACCAGATAGTTTCGGACTGTAACCGTTGGGTCTTGAAAAACAGACATCAGTCACTCGCCCCCTGCCGGAGGTTGCGAAGAAGTGTGTTGTGTCGGCGGTTGTCGTATGCCGCGTGGCCCGTCGCCATCACAGACACAGCGCCACGCGGTTTCTCCAGAACAAGGTCGGTCACCCGGTACCCGGTCACCCGCCCGCCCTGAGACGCCGCCTCGGCTATCTTCTTCGCTCGACGCTCCAAATCAGCACGGACAGCTGGCGACTCGCGTAGCCGGCGAAGAGCCTCTTTATTTATCACTAATTTCACGCTCAGCCCCTACGAACCTCGAGTCGAACCTCTGTCCGGAAAGCATCGCCGGTGAAGGCATTCGTGATGCCCCAGCCGACGCCCTTCACAAAACACTCCACCTCGGCCCCCAGCCGGGGGTGGGTGAGTGTAAACTTGTCTTCTGTCGCCACGGCGAAATTCGGCGGCAAGAAGAGCAGCACCTCGGCGTTTGGCCGTACCGTTATACCGTTGAGAGAAACATCGGCGCTAGGCACATCGAGGATGAAGTCATGGATCTCGACCGGCGCGGCCCACACGCGAGTGGGCTTGCCGTACCGATCGGTTCCACCGGCCAGCGCCTTGTAGTACCGAACGACAGGCTCTGGCTGCGTCTGACCTGGGAAAACTACATTTTTCACAGTGGCGCCACCTTCAGTACATACGGCGCGAGGGCTTCTTTCTCTGAGTCAGACAAAGAGAAGCCCAGCACCTCGCCGTTCTTCGACAGATACCCGACGGCCTGTGACCCCGCCCGCTGGTACGAGAGCGGGGCGGCGGGCAGTGAAGACAACCGAGCCATGACCCGCTGAAGCACGAGAGAAAGCTCTGGCGCTTCAGAGAATCCATGCTTGAACTCGACAGTCACAACCCGGTCGCCCGCCGGGGGTGTGCTCTGTGGGTCGAAAGTCAACCACCCATCGTCCGAGAACGACCAGCCGTGCAGCGCTTCGCCCTTCACAGAGACCCGCTGCACGTCGACCAGCCGAAGAGTTGGTATAAACAACCGACCGTGCCCGGCGTAGTCGAAGGTGCGAGTCTCGTTGATTTCTGGAGTGACGTGCCACCCACAATGCGCTCGAATCATCGAGGTCACGGCGGCGTCTTTAGACACCGATTGTGGTAGAGGCGGGTAGCCCATCTTTTCTCCTACTCTCCAGCCTTCTGCTTAGGCTTAGGGCCGGGCTTGCGACGAGGGCGCTCGTCTTTCTCAGGTACCGCAGGTTTCTCAGCTTTATTCGCTGCAACGGCGGCCTTGTTACGCTCGATGAGGGTAGCACCGATCTCTTCTGCGGTCTCAGGCGTCAGCTGGACGTTGTACTCGATTCCATCGATGGTGACTTTGTATACCTTCACGACTAGCTCCCCAGGGTCAGCTCAACGAATGCGTCAGGGCGACGAACAGCCAGAGCCAAGCGCTCTTCGGCCAAGATGGTAAACTGGTTCTTGGTGAAGTCGTTGCCATCGATGTTCGAGGTCTCGACGCGAATGCCGCCCTTGCGGTAGACAGTCGCTGCAGCCTTGCCAGCACCGATGAGTACCTTGCCTGCCGGGATGGCAGTGGTCTGGATGGTGTTGAGCCCCCACAGCGGCGGGTCTTGAAGAACGCCACCAACGCCATATTGGCCAGTGAAGGGGCCGCCAGCGAGGTACTGACCGTTCGAGTCTTTCTTCAGTCGGAAGCGCTCATAATCAGCTGGGTTGATGATAATGCCGTCTGCACGAAGGCCAGTCTTGGTGTAGACCGAGTTCATGGCCTCATACACTGCATCCAGGTTGCCGTCGGCGCTCGCAGAGGTCTTCTTCTGCAGGCCCTCGCGCTTCAGAATACCGCGAAGGTTCTGGCCAGAACCTTCGCCAGACAGCAGCTGCGCCTCTTCGGCAAGCAGCAGTTGGAAGAGAAGGCGGTTGTTGATCTCGGACACCAAGAACTCAGCGTCCTCAGCCATCTCCATGGAGAGCTTTATCCAGCCGGCGACCTTCTTCAACACTTCGGTCACCTCGGTGTATCCAGGCGGGGTCATGCCGGGCTTGTCGCCACCCTCGGCAACCATACCGAAGTCACCGTTGGTCGCCTTATCCCAAGCTTTCTCGACGAAGTAAACGATGGCGTTCGAGTTGATGGTACCACCGCCGAGCCAGCTAGCGATGGTAGGGCGCTGCGTGTAAGCGGTGACGATATTTCGATCGATATCGGGGGTCACCAGGTGAGACGCGGTGGACTGCAGGGTGTCGAGCTTGATGACGTCACCAGCGGCCTTGCCACGGTACTCAGGCAGATCAAAAGCCCCCACACGGTTGCCCGACTTCAATCGGGTCAGTACGCCCGCGCTCTTCGCGCCGCGAACGAAATAATCGCCGAGCGACTTCGCCGGGGCATCGTCCCCTGCCGGGGTGTCGGCGGTGCTGGGCACCGGCGCGCCGAGCGACTTCACGAGAGCAGCTGCTTCGCTCGCGCTCTTCATGTTCGAGATAAGGTCTTCAGTCGCGGACTTCAGGTTGGCCAGCTCAGTCTGCTCATCTTCGGTCAGGCCTTCGCCAGACTCCAGTTTAGCGGACAGTGCCGCGCTCTTCGAGAGCAGTTCTTCACGCTGCTTGTCAAAATTCATTATTGTGTACCCTCCATCATGGATAGTCGAATATTGCACAGTTCCACTTCAGCCGCCATAGCTAGAACACGCGAATTGTCTAGTCCAGCCGCCTTGCTGTTGGGGCTTTCGCCCTCCTCCAGCTCAGCTTCGACTAGATCCTCTTCACTACCATCTTGGGTCACTGAAGGGTCGTTTTTCTCTGTTTCGTCGAGAGCCGCGTCACCCCGCCGGGGGGCGCCAGCCTTCACGTCCAAGATTTCTGTATCTTGATTCGCCCCCACGGGCACAACAGAAACCTCGAAAAGCTTGAGTTTCTTCAGGGCGTAGATGTAGGTGTCGCTGTCGTCATCGGTGAGAACTGAGTCGTCCTCAACGATGTAGGTGAACGACATCTGGCGCACCAGCTTCTTCTGCAACATCTGGTACACCTGAGCGCCTATCGGGTTCTCCAGATCGAGCTGCACCTCGACGAACAAGCCATGTTCATCTTCTTGTGCTTTTCGCGTCCACCCAATGCAGAACCTGGGGTCGTCGAGGTTGTGGTTCCAATAACACGGTACCCCAGCCCCGCCGGGGGCATAATCGTCCAGCGAATCAGCGAATGCGCCAGGCAGAACGATGTCGCCGTGCAGGTCGACGTTGTTGAAGACCGCCGCGTACCCGGTGAAGACCCCCTGGTCTTTCGGGTCTGTGGAGTCTACCGGCTGGACTTCGTCGATCTCGATGGATTTGCGCTTAATCTTCATTGAGCACCCATTTCTTGTGTAAATCTTCTGCTTTCTGCGCCCATTCTGGGTGGTCAGCCAGATCAGCGCCCAATTCTCGCGACAAGCGAGCGTTCAGTCGAGCAGACGCGCCCTTCGCCGCGATAACACGCCGCGCCCGGTCGGCGTGACGGGTCAGGATCGACTTCACGGCCTCTGGAGGCCCGATCTCGTCGGTTATCTCTGGGTCTGTCGCATCTTCTTGCTCAATCTCTGCTTCGGGCAGCCTAGAGCCTTCAGACAGGTTCAGGGGCACGATGAGGTCGTCCCCGCCGGGGATGGCGGGCAGGTTGTTTGCCCGACGTATCTCGTTTCGCGTCATGTATGGCGCGCCCACCGCAGCAGAAGCGACGGCGGCCTGTTCTTCGAAAGAACCACGCAACTTTTCTTCGATGTTGAACTCGACCATGTGCTGTCGGTTGTCGACACCAAGCATGGGCAGCAAGAAGACGTTTAGCCGCTGCTCGATCATTCGAAGCGTCGGGCCAAGTGTGTTCGTATACAGTGACTTCGAGAATTCTTTGGCGTTGCTGTAGTTCGCGTTGTCAAGCACCCCCACCATGACGGGGTTCACCTGGAACACCTGGGCGACCGTGATGATCGAGAGCTTCACTGACTCTGCCCACTGCTCGTCGGCAGAGTTGAATTGTGACGATTCAAGGCGCATGCCCTCTTCGAGAATCGGCGTCCCGCCGGTGCGCGAATTTTCTGCCGTGAATTCCTCAAACATCTTCAAGAAGCGCTTGCGGTCTTGGTTCGTCCAGTGAGGGGCGTCGGTGGGTCGAGTGATGTAGTTGCCGACCCGCCCGGCGCGCCGCCAGACCTGTGACCGATGCCGCCGGGCCTGGTATTGCTCGTCCAGAATGAGCCGAAGCGTCTCGACGACTGAGGACGACTTGCCCGCCAGTGGATTCCAGCCCTCGAAGGCCAGAACGTTCTCTGGGGAGAACTTGACCGATTTGTCTGGCGAATCAGGCGGGCTTACAACGTACTGCTTAGGCTCCCAATAGGTAGAATAGTCGACTTTTACCCACGACGCTGGAAACGGCTGTATGGCCCACCCAGAGGGCGTCGAGGTCGACTGATAAACAAACCAGTAAGCCCGGTTGTGTAGGGCCAAGTTGCCGATCAAGTCATACATCAAGTCGAAAGTTGTCATGTGGCTGTTTGGTTGGCGAATTGTCTCCGCCACCACCGAATCTCGATCGCGCTCACGGTCTTCACCCGTGACGGTGAAGGCGTGAAGCCCTAGCTGGGCTACATTTCGCGCCAAGAAATCAACCACCGTACGTAGATGAGGCTGTGTTCGCCACATCTGCTCTGGGGTGAGGTTCAGTGGCTCAGGCGCAGGCCCCCACGCCGGGGTGGTCACTACAACCTCACGCCCCATAAAGGTGGTCACCGCGCGAGACAGCCCGCCGGTGAGCGCACGGGTTATAACTTCGCCCGCTGTAGCCATAAACTAGGTTCACCTCCACCATTCGTCGTATTCTGGGTCTGAATAGACCGACTTTTGTTCTTCTTCTGTGTCTTGCAGGCGCAAGAGACCCCATAGAGCGAACGTCGCCGCGCACAGGGGCGCTATATCAACCGGCGATCGATCACGGTTCCATGACCACACGTCGCCATAGTACTTCTTCACCGCCTCTTCCAGCGGTTTTCTGAGGATTGGCTGCTCTCGCCACCGCACCTTGTGTTGCTCGACTCGTTCAGCGAACTGAGCGCACGCTGCAGGTAGGTTTGATGCCTCACACGGGGTGAAATTCACTCCCTGCCGGGTGAGCGGCTCGCGGTAGCTCGATATCGGCGCGCCCTTGCCCTGGAGCACGATGTCTCGAGGCGTGAAATTCAGCTGATGCTCGAGAAAATCTGGGATCCAGTCCATGAAGGGCCGTTTCGTCAGCACTTCGACCTGCGGGGCACCGTCAGCACGATATCCAGCGACCGCCACGTAGCTCATCTTGCCGTCAGCCGAGGTGTCCACCCCAACAACGAGCGGCGAACTGGGATCGATCTCACCCGCCGGGTCAAGGCACGCGTCCAGGTCTTCTTGTTTGAACGGCCCATCTGCCGCCATAGCGACTCGTTGGCACAGAACCTCGGCGCGGAATTTGTACTCAGGCACACCCTCTTGGCCCTGATCGCCAACGAGCGAGACCGTCGCGGCCAACTTTCGCTCTGTTGGTCCGAATGGGTACCCCAGCGAGGGGTTCGCCGCCGCCCAGCCATCTCGGTCATAGATCGATGCGCCCTCAGGGGCGCTGTACTCGAACAGCCCGAACGTGATCTCGTTGGATTTGGCCCATTCTTCTGGCGTGCCCCCGCCGGCGATGAAGGCGTCGAACTCTTGGATGCTCTTGCGTTCTTTGTCTTGGAGGCTGTTGAGGACGACAGACTTCGATTCGCCCGCGTTCGAGACCGCGAACACCTGCGACGAGAACTTCGCGTTCGTCGTGTTGGTGAGCGCCATCCACGGCGACCATTCTTTCTGCTGACGCAGCTCGTCGAAGAAGAGATCAGTCACAGAGAACGATCGGCCGCCGTCGTCTGATGCTGCATCACAGCGATACCGGGCCCCGTTGACTAGTTCGAGGGTCTTCGAGCCGTTTGTGCCCGTCATGCGGGCTACCTGGTCGGCGGCGGGTGAGCGGGCGATCGCCTTGTACGCCTGCTCTTGGATCTCTTCTGCTGCAGCCAGCTTGTGCGCTGTACCCAGAACCAGGGGTGGTTCGCCCTCTGGCGCGTCCCACATGAGCATACGCCAGAGCATTCGGGTCGAAGCCAAGAAAGATTTGCCATTCTGCCGGGCAACCAGCAGAAGCACCGTCTCGAACCGAAGAACCGGGTTCGGGTCATAGGTGAACGACCCCGGCGCTAGCTCCAGTGAGTGGATCAACACCCATTCTTGCCACGGGTGGAGCTGGCGGCCTAGGTCTTCTTTCGCTGTAGCGATCGCCTCGAACCCAAGAGAGGTCTCTGGGGTCAATTCGCGCAGTGGACGGGTGAAAATACGCGGCTCTGTGTCGCCGCGAAGCTCTCCAGAGTCGGTATACATGGCTAGACCCTACCTGCTGCCCTGCGCTGGCGGCGCTCTCGCCGCTCTCGGATGCGCCGTTCAGAGTCAGTCTCTTTGACTTCTGGCTTTGATTCGGGCACCCCCCGCCGGGCTTCTGGCGTCAAGCCGAGCTGTTTGAGCAGCTGGATGAGGTGAGAATTCGTCAGATAACGGGCCTTCTCCAGCTCTGCACGGGTGATTCGCCCGTCAACGAAGTCTTCTTCTAGATTATCGAGTGTTTGCGATTGAGAGAGCAGCAGCTGCTTCGAGAACTCGTCGGCCGGGGTGAGCCAGGTCGCCGCCTCGAGAGATGCGCGTACTGCAGTCTCCATTGGGCCGTAGATTATGGCGGGGTGGTTTACATTTGGTGACATTTCGGCTCTTTTCACGTTAAATAGATAATGGAGGGCCGTTAAACGACCCCTGGGGGTTGTTCGGAGGGGGCGACGGGG
>OGGB01001221.1_pt1 | contig 18652 bp, 17 predicted proteins | sample 1571111 | NCBI WGS metagenome assembly OGGB01 (sample SAMEA2582067, study PRJEB24529) | metagenome | biome: Human gut stool | place: China | collected 2011
TCGAGAACAACGACCTGAAGGCTTCCGGCACCGGCATCTATCAGGAAGTGTTCGACAACATCGACTACGGCGATCAGACCCCCGAAGAGGCTGTTGAGACCCTGCTGGACGGCATGGAGTCTGTTGGCTACACCGTTGGCTAAGTTTACCGCACTGACAGCAGCCTGAACCGGCAGCGATACTCTGAATGAAATAGGGGCATCTGCCGCCCGTACGACAGGTGCCCTTGTTTTTTCGGAGAATGATTATTAAACCTTGAATGAATCGTTACCGGTCTGTGACCTGCTGCATTGTCTGCTTCAAAATCCTGCAAAAGGAGGACTTCGGATGAAAAAAAGTAATGCGCTCGCAGGCGCACGAACTCCGTTCCAGAAATGGGTCGATAAGTATCAGGGTCTGTTTTACCTGATCCCCTGGATCATCGGCTTTCTCGTCTTTAAGGCGTTCCCCTTCGGTCAGTCGCTGTATTACAGCTTTACCGATATGAACTTCTTCAAGGACGGTACCAGCTTTGTTGGTCTGGCCAACTACATTACCGCATTCCACACCAAAAAGATCACCAAGGCGCTGATCATCACCTTCAAGTACGCCTTTATCACCGTGCCCCTGAAGTTGATCTTCGCGCTGTTCATCGCCTACATCCTGAACTTCAAGATCGCCTGCGTCAACCTGTTCCGCACCGTGTACTACATCCCCTCCATTCTGGGCGGCTCTGTGGCTATCGCCGTGCTGTGGAAGGCTGTGTTCAGCGTGGACGGTCTGCTGAACACCGTGGTGCGCGCTGTCACCTTTGGCGCGGTGCAGGGCCCCGAGTGGCTGTCTGACCCCAACTACGCACTGTGGATCATCTGCTTCCTGCGTATATGGCAGTTCGGCTCCGCCATGGTGCTGTTCCTTGCTGCACTGAAGGGCGTGCCCGCAGACCTGTACGAGGCTGCTACCATCGATGGTGCCGGCAAGTGGCGTCAGTTCTTCTCCATCACCGTTCCGATGATCACCCCCATCATCTTCTACAACCTGGTCACTCAGATCTGCCAGGCTTTCCAGGAGTTCAACGGTCCCTACATCATCACCAACGGTGGTCCCCGTGGCTCCACTACCCTGATCTCCCTGCTGGTTTACAACTACGCATTCAAGTCCTACGACATGGGCATGGCTTCTGCTCTGGCATGGATCATGTTCATCATCGTCTGCATCCTGACGATCATTGCGTTCACCAGCCAGAAGAAGTGGGTCTACTACTCGGATGAAAGGTAAGGTGACCAATATGGGAATGAAAGCATCGAATAAGATCGCAACCTTTTTCAAGTACTTCGTGCTGATCCTGGTTGGCATCATCATGATCTATCCTCTGCTGTGGATGATCAGCGCTACCTTCAAGGATAACAGCGAAATCTTTGCAGGCATCAGCCTGTGGATCAAAAAGCCTACGCTGGATGGCTACCGCAACGCTCTGAACAACTTCGGCGGCTCCATCAACATCCTGCAGGCCATGCTCAACACCTACAGCTACGTCATCCCCAAGGTGATCTGCACTGTGGTGTCTGCCTGCATCGCCGCTTACGGCTTTGGCCGTTTCGACTTCCCCGGCCGCAAGCTGCTGTTCAACATCATGCTGGCTACCCTGTTCCTGCCGCAGGTCGTGCTGAACGTGCCGCAGTACCTGCTGTACAACAAGTTCGGCTGGGTGGACAGCCCCTTCTATCTGGCCATCTGGGTGCACTGCGCATTTGCTACCGAGACCTACTTCGTGTATCAGCTGGTGCAGTTCATGCGCAACGTCCCGCGTGATCTGGACGAGGCTGCCGCCATCGACGGTTGCTCTTCCTTCCAGACCCTGTACAAGGTCATCGTGCCCATGCTGGGACCCGCTCTGGTGTCCTGCGCACTGTTCCAGTTCATGTGGAGCTGTAACGACTTTATGGGCCCGCTGCTTTACGTCAGCACCCCCGGCAAGTACCCCATGTCCCTGTTCGTCAAGCTGTCCATGGACGGTGATACCGGCTTTGCTTGGAACAAGATCCTTGCTCTGTCCCTCATCTCCATCCTGCCGCAGCTGATCGTATTCTTCTGTGCACAGGATCAGTTCGTTGAAGGTATCTCCGCAGGTGCCGTCAAGGGCTAATGCGCCATAAGAACATCTGACCAAGACCAACACCCCCTGTGCTGCTTCCAACGGATGGCACAGGGGGTGTTTTGGTAGGTGCATCATTTCTTCTGCTTTTTGCGGTATTGCAGGGGGCTGATATCCGTCACCTCGCGGAATACGCGGCGGAAGTGGGCGGCGCTGGCAAAGCCGGTCTGCTCGGCAATAGCGCTGATGGAAAGCTCGGTGGTCTCCAGCAGCTTCTGCGCAGACTCGATGCGGCGGTTGTTCAGGTAGTCCACGATGGACTGCCCGGTCACCCGCCGGAACAGGCGGCTGAGATAGTAAGGGGAAAGGTAGAACCGCGCCGCTACCTCGGTAAGAGAGAACTTTTGCCGGTAGTTGGCGGCAAGGTAGGCACACACCTGCTCAACGGTCTCGTTGCGGGGGCGCGCCACGGCGCTGCTCTCGGCAAGGCACTCCTGCTCTACATAGTGCAGGATCAGCAGCAGGTACAGCCCGCCGGGGTAGTCCTGCTCCGGCATGGCGGTGCGCATCATCTCCAGCAGGGTGCGCAGGCGGCGGGTCCACGGCACCGGGCCGTACAGCACCGTGGCTTCCCCGGGCACGAACAGCCGGACAAAATCCCGCTGGGCGGTGCTGCGCAGCTCGTGCAGGGCACTGAGCGGAAACCGGCAGCCTACCAGCTCCGGTACGGCTGCACCGGCGGCGGTGAGCACCACATCCCCCGCACCCAGCAGCAGTGCGCTGCCGGGGTTCAGCAGCAGACTGTTTTCCCCCATTTGCAGGGTGCAGCTGCCCTCGCTTACCAGCAGAAAGGTGCACATCTCCTCGTCTGCCGTCAGCTCCAGCTTGCCGCCGGTCAGCCGCACGGTGTCTGCCTTTACCTTGGCGTTGATCTTTTCCCGTTCCGCTTTCATTTTGCGCATCCTTTCCGGAAACAGCCCTCCCGGTCGCCGGGAGAGCGCTTTTCCTCATGATACCACGTCTGCCCCGTGGGGGCAAGACAAACTCACAGGAGGTTATTTCGCATGAATCTGACCCTGATCCGTTCCATGACCCGCAGCGCCGTTTTCGAGCTGGAAAACGAGCTGTGCTACCGTCCGGCACACCCCTTTACCGTTGCCCTGAACGGCAAGACGATATACGAAGCCTGCAACACCAACGTGTTCTCCCTGTTCTCCCTGCTGCCCGGCACCACCTATACGGTGGAGGTGCAGGCAGAGGGCGAGACCCTGAAGCTGGATTTCACCACCGAGGCTGAGACCTTCTTCGTGGATGCTGCCCGCTACGGTCTGGTGGCCGATGGCGAGACCGACAACACTGTGCGGCTGCAGGCGGCGCTGTCTACCTGCCCCAAGGGCGGCACGGTGTATGTGCCCGCCGGCCGTTACCGCACCGCCAGCCTGTTCATGAAGAGCAACACCACGCTGTATCTGGAAAAGGGTGCTGTGCTGCTAGGCGATAACGACCGCACCCATTACCCCATTCTGCCCGGCGTGCTGCCCAGCGAGAACGAGGTGGACGAGTACTACCTGACCGGCTGGGAGGGCAACCCGCTGGACAGCTTTGCCGGCCTGTTGAACATCACGCAGGTGCATGACGTGGTGGTGACCGGCGAGGGCACGCTGGACTGCGATGCCCAGAACGGCGACTGGTGGGTGAACCCCAAGGTCAAGCGCATCGCATGGCGTCCCCGGGCCGTAGCTGCGGTGGACAGCGAGAACGTCTGCCTGCACGGCATCACGGTGCAGAACAGCTTCTCGTGGACCATCCACCCCATCTTTGTCAAGCATCTCGACCTGCTCAACTTCAACATCAACAACCCCTACAATGCCCCCAACACGGACGGCATCGACCCCGAGAGCTGCGAGTATATCCGCATCATCGGCATGAACATCCATGTGGGTGACGACTGCATCGCCATGAAGGCCAGCAAGGTCTTTCTGGGCATGAAGCTGAAGCGCAGCTGCGAGCACACCGTCATCCGCAACTGCCTGCTGGACAAGGGCCACGGCGGCATCGTCATCGGCAGCGAGATGAGCGGCGGCGTCAAGGATATGGTGGTGACCCAGTGCCTGATGGACCACACCGACCGCGGTTTGCGTGTCAAGACCCGCCGCGGCCGCGGCAACACCGCCGTCATTGACGGGCTGGTGTTCCGCAACGTGGAGATGCGGGGCGTCAAGGCACCCTTTGTCATCAATATGTTCTACTTCTGCGACCCGGACGGCCACGGCCCCTATGTGCAGTGCCGCGAGGCGATGCCGGTGGACGAGTACACCCCCAAGCTGGGCAGCCTGACCATGGAGAACATCGTGGCCACCGATGCCCAGTTCGCGGGCTGCTACTTCGACGGCCTGCCGGAGCAGCCCATCGAGCGGGTGACTATGCGGGACGTGAGCATCACCTTCGACCCCAACGCCAAGGAGGGACAGGCCGCCATGGCCGACAACCGCCCGCTGGTGAAAAAGCTGGCCATCTATGCCGAGAACGTCAAGGAGATCGACCTGCACAACGTGAAGATCGAAGGCTACGAGGGCGAGCGGCTGCACTTTGTCAACGTAGGACATTTTGAGGAGGACTGACCCATGACCCATGAAGAGATCCTGTCCATGCTGGGCGACTATGTGGACTACCTGATCGCCAATTCCAGCGCCGAGGCACCGATGTGGAACATCGAAAAGGTGCGCAGCGGCAAGCCCAACAAGTGGAACTACATCGACGGCTGTATGATCACCGCCTGCCTGAGCCTATACAAGACTACCGGCGATGAGAAGTATCTGGAGTTTTCCAAGGAGTTTATCGACTACTTTGTGCAGCCGGACGGCTCCATCAAGACCTACGACCCCAAGGAGTATAATCTGGACAACGTGAATCAGGGCAAGAACCTGTTCATCTTGTATGACATCTACGGGGACGAGAAGTACCGCAAGGCGATCGACACCATCCGCAGCCAGCTGCTCACCCAGCCCCGCACCAAGGAGGGCAACTTCTGGCACAAGGACATCTACCCGTGGCAGGTGTGGCTGGACGGCACCTATATGGCACAGCCCTTCTACATGGAGTACGAGACCCGCTTTAACAAGATGCAGGGCTGCATCGACAGCTACAAGCAGTTCATGAACATCAAAAAGCATATGCGGGACGAAAAGACCGGCCTATACTACCACGGCTACGACGAGAGCCGCCAGATGTACTGGGCAGACCCCGAGACCGGCTGCAGTCCCAACTTCTGGCTGCGCGCCATGGGCTGGTTCCTTGTGGCGATGGTGGACGTGCTGGAGCGCATGGACGAGCAGCTGTACAACGAGTACCGCGGCATCATGGCCATGCTCAAGCAGACCGTGGAGGATATGCACAAGTTCCAAGACGAGCAGAGCGGGATGTTCTGGCAGGTCATCGACCACCCGGAAGCCGAGGGCAACTATCTGGAGACCAGCGGCACCGCCCTGTTTGCCTACGCAGTGCTCAAGGGCGTGCGTCTGGGCTACCTGCCTAAGCGGAGGATGGCTGCATGGGCAGAGAAGGCCTTCTACGGCACCTGCGACCGGTATCTGTCCAAGAACCCGGACGGCAGCTTGCAGCTGGACGGCATCTGCCTTGTGGCAGGTCTGGGCGGCAAGGATCACCGTGACGGCTCGCTGGCCTACTACTTCAGCGAGCCGGTGGTCTGCAATGATGCCAAGGGCGTAGGCCCGCTGGTGCTGGCTTATACCGAAATGATCGCACGGAAGTAAGCCGAATCACAACCGTACCAAAATATAAAGGGGCTGCTGTAAAATACAGCGTCCCTCATCGCTGATAATACGGCGCGGCGATTTGCGCTGAAATCTCACATAAAGAAAAGCAAGTGCAACACGTTTTCTCAAAAACCAAAATTTTTGAGGGAGATGTGATGCACTTGCTTTTTTTTGTAATATTCGATCTTCCGTTCCGTTTTGAAATCGCTATAGATATTTTGCTGCCGGAAAAGCTTTTGCAAAGTCAGGAGTCTATGGTCTGCAGCACGCAGGCACAATACCCCGGTTCGGGCTGGTAACAATGGATGGTCAGGTATTTGTCCACCTCCGGGCTGTAATCGTGGAGGGTGTGCCTTGTGCCGTTCAACGCCACATCTGCATACGATACAAGCCACTTTTTATCCCCATTGGGGAACACCTCGTAAAAAGAGCGGTTCAGCATTTCTTCTACCGGCACCCCTTCAATCGTTGCCATCTCCGCGTTGCAGTAGCGGAAGATAAAATCCACGCCATGCCCGGATTCATTGAATATCAGCTCGATGACGCAGAACGCCAGCGGCATATCGTCCAGCAGGCTGCACTTTTCCAACAGGCTCATGCTCATGGGGCGGGGCAGTGTGTCCGCCAGCCCGATCTCTGCACGCAGGCGGCGGTGGTCGCTCAGGCCGCGCTTGCGTCCCTGAAAGGTGCGGCCGTCAGACATGGTGTAGATCCCATCGTTGCTGATGTTTACGATCTGGCTGCGGCACACCGCAATTCCCTTGCTGATGTTCAGGAACAGATTTTCCGGCAGCACGGACAAAACGCTGTGCAGCGGCGCATACAGCGCAGCTTCCTCGCCGTCCATGCGGTGAACGACTGTTTTACGGTCGCTGCGGTAAAGATACAAAATGTTTTCCGGACAAAGGTCATTTTTTTGAAACCATTCATGCAGATCGTTCATCGCCGTGCCCCTTTGTCAATTGATGTGCTTAGTATAGCACATTATCGTGCAGAGTACAAGATTTTAATGGCGCTTGCGTCAAATTTTATCGGGATTTTTTGTTGAAACTTACGTTTTTGTTGCGGAAAGTGCAAAAATCATTGACTTTTAATCATTGCCCGTGTATCTTGAACACAGAGAGCCAAATGGTTTTTCCCATAAGGCGTATGAAACGCATAAAGCAAAAGACATAACAGGAGGTTTCATGTTATGAAAATGACCCGCCGTGATTTTTTGAACGTTTCTACCGCGGCTGCGGTGGTTTGCGCAGCTACACTTTTGCCCGTAGAGAAAGCCGCAGCCGCACAGCAGACGCTGGCTGCACAGAACCTTCTGGAGCAGGCGTATCTGTACGCCTTTCCGCTGGTGATCATGGATGCTACGCGGACGGCTTCCACAAACACCCGCACAGCTACAAGCAACAAGGCCCCCATCAACCAGTTCATCCATGCGGAAAAGCTGGCAGATGCAACGACCCGTGTGGTGGTTACGCCGAATGTGGATACCATCTATACGCAGGCGTTTCTGGATGTCGGCGCAGAACCAATGATCTACGGCGTGCCGCAGACCGACCGCTTTTTTAATGTACAGGTGCTGGATGCGTGGACAAACACCGCCGCCGTGCTGGAAACGCCGGGGCTTTACGCCATTACCCGTGCAGACTGGCAGGGCGAACTGCCGGAAGGGGTGCAGCGCATTGATGTGCCTACCACGATGGTCTGGACCATTGCCCGCATCGTGCTTTCCGGACAAGAGGACCTGCCCAACGTCCGGGCCATTCAGGATAAGATGCAGCTGATGCCGCTTTCCGCCTATCAGGCGGGTGGATGGACCGCCCCCGCAGGCAGCTATGACCCTGCCAATGACTTTGTGCCGGTAAAGCACGTTCTTGCCATGGACGCAAAGGAATTTTTTGATACCGCCAACCAGCTGATGGAAACCAACCCGCCCGCTGCGGCAGACGCGCCGGTACTCCGGGAGCTTGCAGCACTGCACATCGGCCCCGGTGAGAAGTTCGATGACAAGGCGCTGGGTCTGTTCAGTGGGCTGCGCTGGAAGCTGATGCTGCTCCAGCTGAAGAAAAAGCTGCTGAGCGAATCGAAGGGCTATACGCGCCAGATGGGTCAGTGGACCTATTTCGGCGACCCCATCGGCAACTTTGGCACAACATATACCTACCGTGCCATGGTGGCGCTGCGGGGTCTGGGTGCCAACACCACCGATGTTGCCATCTACCCCAAAACCGATGTGGACAGCACCGGCGCAGTCCTGACCGGTAAAAAGACCTACACACTGCATTTCGATTCGTTTCCTCCGACATTAGAGAAAGGTTTTTGGTCCGTAACCGCCTACGGAGAGAACGATTTCCTTATTGAAAACCCCATTGACCGCTACTGCGTCAATGACCGCTCCGGTCTGCACCGCAATCCGGACGGCTCGATCGATATCACCCTTTCCAAAGAGGCACCGGCGGACACGACCAACTGGCTGCCGGTAGGAGAGGGAGATTTCCACCTCTTCCTTCGTATCTATAAACCGGATGCCGCCGCACTGACAGACTGGCAGCCGCCGGTCGTCCGCACAAACTAATCTGTAATAAGGAGGAACCTGCTATGAAAATGACCCGTCGGAATTTTATTTCCGCTTCGGCTGCTGCAATGCTGGCGTGCGGCGCATCTCTGTCTGCCCATGCTGCGGAAAATACCACAGAAAACGGCCTGAATTTTATCACAGACATTTTCAAGGATCCCACTCAGCCGGGCGAGACCGAAGGCGCAACGACCATCACAGCAGAGGCCAACGCCGAATGGTATGAAAAGCTGGATTTTTCTGACCGGCGGGAGTTTACCAACGCCGAGCGCGGCTGGCTGGACAACGCGGAAGGCAGGATCATCGATGGTGATGATAACAGATCTGCATGGGATCTGCAGAGCTACGGCGATTTGAACCGGGATGCTCCAGACACTGTAAACCCCAGCCTGTGGCGGAATACCCAACTCAACGCTAAAGCTGGTCTGTTTGAAGTGTGCGATGGCATTTATCAGGTGCGCGGCTTTGATATGGCCAATACGACCTTTATCCGCACCGACCACGGCTGGATCGTGTTTGATGTGCTGATGTGCAAGGAAAACATGAAGGCTGCCAAGGAGCTGATGGAGAACCGCTTCGGCCCGCTGGACATCAAGGCGGTGCTGTACAGCCACTCTCATGTGGATCACTTCGGCGGCGTGGAGGGCATTATTACCCGGGAGCAGGTAGCGGATGCAAAGCTCTCGCTTAAAAAGCAGCTGGCTTCCGGCAAGACCCTTGTGCTTGCGCCGGCGGGATTTCTGAAGCACGCCATCAGCGAAAATGTCTATGCAGGCATCGCCATGGCACGGCGCGCACAGTTCCAGTACGGCACGGTGCTTGACAAGGGCGAAAAGGGTGCGCTGAGCGTGGGCATCGGCATGGGACAGTCCACCGGTACGGTGGCCCTCATCGCTCCTACTTACGAGATCGGGGAAGATGTTCCGAAGCTGACCATCGACGGGCTGGAGATCGAATTCCAGCTGACCCCCGGCACCGAAGCCCCTGCCGAGATGAACGCCTATTTCCCGAAATACCGCGCCCTCTGGATGGCGGAAAACTGCACCGGTACGCTGCATAATCTGTACACCCTGCGCGGCGCAGAGGTGCGCGATGCCAACGATTGGGCAAAGTACATCATCGAGGCAGACCAGCGCTTCTGCGACAAGACCGATGTGGTGTTCCAGAGCCACAACTGGCCGCACTGGGGCGAGGAGATCCATGATTATCTGCTGAATACGGCAGCCATCTATAAGTTTATCCACGACCAGACCCTGCATTACATGAATCAGGGCTATACCTCCACTGAGGTCGCCGCCATGCTCACTCTGCCCGAAAAGCTGGAAAAGGTCTGGTACACCCGGCCGTATTACGGCACACTGGCGCACAACGCCAAGGCGGTCTACCAGAAGTATCTGGGTTGGTACGATGCAAACCCGGTCAACCTGAACCCGCTCCCGCCCAGCGATACTGCCAAGAAGCTGGTAGAATATCTGGGCAGCACGGATGCCGTTCTGCGCAAGGCACGGAAGGATTTTGAAAAGGGCGATTATCAGTGGGTGGCGCAGATCACCAAGGAGTTGGTCTTTGCAGACCCGTCCAACCAGAAGGCGCGCAACCTGTGCGCCGATGCGCTGGAGCAGCTGGGCTATCAGGCAGAGTCCGGCGCATGGCGCAACGCCTACCTGATGGGCGCTGCCGAGCTGCGCAAGGGCAACCTGTCCGGTCTGGCACGCACCGCCAATGGTCTGGGCTCCGCCATGAAGGAGATGACCGTGGATATGCTGCTGGATTACATTTCCATCCTGACCGACGCCAACGCCGCCCAGAACGACGATGTAACGCTGAACCTGATCGTGACGGATGTGAACGAAAAGTTCTATGTGACCCGAAAAAACGGTATTCTGCTGTCCTATTCGGGAGAGAACCGCCCGGACGCGCAGGCCACGGTCACCTGCAAGCGGCTGCAGCTCCTTGCCCTGATGCAGGGGCAGCAGGCCGGTCAGGTGCAGGTAAGCGGCGATGCCACTGCCCTGAAGCGTCTGCTGGCGTATGCGTCCAAGTTTGAAAAGACCTTCAATGTGATCGAGCCGTAAAAACGATTCCAATACAGCAGGGCTGAGCACCTGAATCACAGCATAAAAGGGATACCGGAACATCTGCGGATGCTCCGGTATCCCTTTTGGCATAAGATGAGAACAAAAAAACAGGTTGAATTTACAAAATTCAACCTGTTTGGTGGTTGCGGGGGCCGGATTTGAACCAACGACCTTCGGGTTATGAGCCCGACGAGCTACCAGACTGCTCCACCCCGCGATATTTACTTTTCGCTTTTCAGCGGCTCTCGCTGACTGCTCAAGTATAATACCACAGGGCAGGCAGAATGTCAACCCTTTTTCGAAAAAACTTTTACTTTTGCTTTTTGCTGCGCTTTCTGCGCCATGCAAGCGCCACGGCAACGGCGGCGCACGCCAGCACTGCCAGCGGCCAGACGCAGGCCAGTGCCACCACCAGCTGCTGCAAGCCGTTCACAAAGTTGCCCCAGCCGGAGGTAAAGGCGGTGCCGATGCGGGAGAAAAAGCCCTCGTCCGCAGGGGTGTAGGTCTGCACCTCGTTCAGGTCGATATACACGGTGCACTGCTGCACCTGGTCGCTGTACCAGTCCAGCTGGCTCTGCCAGCTTTCGATCTGGGACTGCACCTCGGTGAGGGAGTCCTCGATCTGCAGCAGGTCGGAAAGATTTTCGGCCTTTGCCTGCAATTGCTGTAAGCGGGTGCGCTGTGCCTGCAGGTTAGAAAGCCGCGCGGACACGTCCATATACTGAGTGGTCACGTCATCGGCCTGCTGGCTGCGGTAGGTCACATTACCGGCAGCGGCCACAGCTTCCAGAAAGCTCTGGTAGTTGGCCTGCGGTACCCGGTAGGTCAGGTTGACCGAGCGGCTGGAGCCGGTGCTGGAATACTCGCTGCTGGATTCCAGATAGCCGCCCGCTTCGGCAAGAGCGCTGTCCAGCGCACTGCGGGCTGCTTCGTAGTCCTTGCTTTCCAGCGTCAGGTTGGCAGTGTAGATGATCTTGGCACTGTCCACCGCAGGGGCAGCAGCTTCGGTGCTGCCGGTGCCGCTGTACTCCGTTTCCAGAGAGCGGTCGTCTGCCTCCAGACTGTAATTTACTACCTCGGGGGCGCTGTCCAGCGCGGCGTGCTGGACAGCAAAGCTGTCCGATGCCATGGAAGCAGCGGAGCTGTTGGCAGCACCCTCGGCTGCGTACAGGGCGGGCGCGCTGCTTTTGGCGCTGCCCATCCCGATGCCCAGATGCAGGGTGCTGTAACCCAGCACACACACAGCCAGACAGGCGGCCAGCGTGCCCAGCTGCTTTACCGGGAAGTGGATGGGCTTTTTCTTCTTGGTTTCGGTGTTCAGGGGTGCTGCGGGTGCAGCGGCCTGCGGGGCAGGGGCGGCCATCATGGGCTCTGCCTTTTCCTCCGCAGTCAGGGTGTCGGTCATGGCCAGCAGTTTTGCCTTCAGATCGTCCGGGGCAGCAAGGTCATCGACCTCCATCTTGTATTCATACCACCTCATCTTCGATCTCCTCCTTCAGCATCGTATGTAACTGTGCCCGTGCGCGCCGCAGCCAGCTTAGTACCGTGTTTGTGGGCACCGCCATCATCCGCCCGATCTCTGCCGCAGTGTATCCTTCGTAGTAATGCAGATAGATGGCATTGCGATAGTTTTCCGGCAGCGTGCGGATGGCATCCAGCACACTGCCGTCCTCCGCAAGGACATCGGGGGCGGGCAGGTTCTCGTCCAGCTCGGTGTCCTTTTGGTGGGCGGCGCGGGTCAGGTCTCGGCAGCGGTTGATGGCCACCCGCAGCAGCCATGCTTTGAGATGATCCTCACTCTCAAAGATGCCGTTGTAGTGCAGCAGCTTTTCAAACACATCCTGCACCACATCCTCAGCATCGGCTGTGCAGCGGCAATTATGCACCGCAGTGCGGTAGACGGTGTCGCTGTAACGCTGCACCGCCAAGGTAAAAACTTCGTTTCTGGTCAGCTGTCCCATTGTATAAACTCTCCTTGGATGCCCGGAAGCGGGCTTCTCGATGGAATGTTTGTGGTTCTCACGGGGACGTTCACTCAATATACGGCTCAGCAGCCCCGATTATTGCAGAACAAAACCCGGTTCCTTCCATTTTTTGTGTGCCGGACGCACCGGCCGCATGACGCGTCCACGTTCTCCGACGGGAGTTGGATATCCTGCCGGTTTACCGGTCAGTATACCACGGAATCGCAAAAAGTAAAAGAGGGGAGCCCTTCCTTATTTATAGACCCTTTGCAGCAGCGCCAGCCGCTCGGAGAGAAAGGTCTCAGCCTTGGGGTGGTGCAGCCAGCATTTGCCGCTTGTGCTGTGCACCAGTTTCTGCGCCAGTGCGGCAGGGGCGGTGTCAATCGCCATCACGTCCTGCATGGTCAATTGCAGGGTGAGCGCCGCCGGTACATCCGGCAGCGGCGGCAGCGGATCCTCCCACACAAAGGGCGGCAGCAGCTGCACCGCCACGGTCAGGCGGGTGCACTCCTCGGTCAGCAGAAGGGCGGCGGGGGTGCCGTCCGGCTGCACCTGTAAGCTGCTGTATAAAAGCTGCATCCGGGCAGGGGAGAGCAGCCGGGTCAGACCCTCTGCCGGAGCTGCCGCAAGCTGCAGATACCCGGCGGCTTCCTCCCGGTAGATGCGCCGGGCAGGGGCGTGCAGCCCTGCGTAGAGGGCGGGCAGCATAAAGCTGCCGCTTTTTTCCAGCGCCTGCTGCGCCAGCAGATAGAACTCGGTCAGCGGGTACGCCGCATCCGGCTGCGGCATCCCGAAATCCGGCCGCGATACATGACCTCCACCCATGGGAACCTCCTTGACAAAACACGATGATGCGATTATACTATAAACAGAAGGGGCGCTGACTGCAAAGGTCAGCTTTCCATCCCGCATTAGTCAAAAAGATTGACCGCTAGTTTGGTAGACTGGGGCGGTCAATCTTTTTTGTTGTCATCGTTTTTCTTCTGTGAAGCTTTATCCATGACCTCAAGGGTCAGGCGGATCACCTCGATGATCAATCCCAACAGCGTAAGAATGACCATCAGCAGGTTCAGCATCTCCGACAGATCCATCTGACATCCCTCCCTTCGCCTTCAGGGCTTGGGGAGACTTGGCTCAAAAAAGTTCTCCTCCCACAAGCCGCTGGTTCGTTCCATGTACAGGAAGAAGCAGTGCTGCGGGATGGGAAAGCATGACCACCGATTATGCAATCAGCGCCGTATTCTTAGAATATCATATTTTTCGACGGATTACAATATATCTGTTGATTGTAAACCCTTTGCAAACTTTTCCGTTGACCTGCGGTGCACCGGTGCGGTATACTCGGGCACAGATGCCTTGCAAAACGAAAAAACAGAGGGGAAAACTGAATATGAAAGACAAAAAACTGACTACCTACCAGATGGCCGTTACCGCTGTGATGGCTGCCGTGCTGTGCGTGCTGGGCCCGCTGACCGTGCCCATCGGAGCCGTGCCCATCTCGCTGGCAAACTTTGTCATCTGCCTGACCGCATGGCTGCTGGGGCCGAAGTTCGGCACCCTGAGCGTGGTCCTCTATCTGGTACTGGGCGCCATCGGCATTCCGGTGTTCTCCGGCTACGGCGCCGGTCTTGCCAAGCTGGCAGGCCCTACCGGCGGTTATCTGGTGGGCTATCTGCTGCTGGCCTTTATCGGCGGTATGTTCATTGAAAAGAGCAAGGGCAACCCGGTGATCTCCGCTGTGGGTCTGGTGCTGGGCGATGCCGCCTGCTATGTGCTGGGCACGGCATGGTTCGTGTTCCAGATGCAGTGCGAGCTGGGCTACGCGCTGACCGTCTGTGTCTACCCCTTCATTGCGCTGGACTTGGGCAAGATCGTGGTTTCCTGCATCGTGGGTGCGCTGCTGCGTAAGCGCCTGACGCAGGCAGGCGTGCTGAAACTGCAGAATGCAGTTTCGGAATGATTGCGAATTACTTTTGAAAAGAATAAGCCCGGAAGGTCTGCGAGCCTTCCGGGCTTATCTCTTTATTCCTGATACCCCAAGGTGGCCGCCATGACCGCCTTGATGGTGTGCATCCGGTTCTCGGCCTCGTCAAACACGATGCTCTGGGGGCCTTCGAATACCTCGTCGGTCACCTCCATGGCGTCGCGGCCAAAGCGCTCGCCCATCTCCTTGCCCACGGTGGTCTTGTGGTCGTGGTAGGCGGGCAGGCAGTGCATAAATACTGCATCCGGGCCTGCAATATTCATCAGATCCTGATTGATCTGATAGGGAGCCAGATCGTGGATGCGCTCCGCCCAAACCTCTACGGGTTCGCCCATGGACACCCACACATCGGTGTACAGTACGTCCGCGCCCTTTGCGGCCTTGACGGGGTCCTCCTCAAAGGAGAGAGTCGCCCCGGTCTGGGCTGCAATGGCCTGACACTGTTCCACCAGCGCGGGGTCGGGCTGATACTTTTTGGGTGCACAGGCGGTAAAGTGCAGACCCATCTTGGCGCAGCCCACCATCAGGCTGTTGCCCATGTTGTAGCGGGCATCGCCGAAGTAAACGAAGTGGATGCCCTTCAAGTGGCCGAAATGCTCCTGAATGGTAAGGAAATCGGCTAAGATCTGGGTGGGATGGAACTCGTTGGTCAGGCCGTTCCACACCGGCACGCCGGCGTAGTGCGCCAGCTCTTCCACGATCTGCTGGCCGTAGCCACGGTACTCGATGCCGTCAAACATCCGTCCCAGCACCCGGGCGGTATCGGCGATGGATTCCTTTTTGCCGATCTGACTGCCGGAAGGGTCCAGATAGGTCACTTCCATGCCCAGATCGTGGGCGGCCACCTCAAAGCTGCAGCGGGTGCGGGTGGAGGTCTTTTCAAAGATCAGGGCGATGTTCTTGCCCCGCAGCTGGTCATGCCGGATACCGGCCTTCTTTTTGGCTTTCAGGTCAGCGGCCAGCTCCAGCAGCTGCCCGATCTCGGCAGGGGTGTAGTCCAATAGCTTCAAAAAGCTGCGATTTTTCAGTTCCATTGTATATTTCCCTCTCTATGCAAGCACTCTTGAATATTTATTCAAGCTATGATCCTATTATAGTACGTTGCATCAGGAAGGTCAAGAGGGAGCTTACAGTTCCAGCTCTGCCCGGCGTCCGGTGGGCTTATAGGGGGTCAGCCGGACACCGGCGTGCTCGAACATGAACCGCGCCGCAATGCTGGAATCGCTGTCGTGGTACTTGTCGCCGTAGTACACCACCTCGGCAATGCCGGACTGGATGATGGCCTTGGTGCACTCGTTGCAGGGGAACAGGGTCACATACACCCGGGCACCCTTCAGGTTGTTGTGGGCGCTGTTGAGGATGGCGTTCAGCTCGGCATGGCAGACGTACATATACTTGGTCTGCAGAGGTGCACCCTCCCGCTCCCAAGGCATCTCGTCATCGCTGCAGCCCATGGGCATCCCGTTGTAGCCCAGAGAAAGGATCTTGTTTTCCGGGCTTACGATGCACGCACCCACCTGACTGTTGGGGTCCTTGGAGCGCATGGCGGTAAGCAGCGCAATGCCCATAAAATATTCGTCCCAGTTGATATAATCCTCGCGTTTCATCGCGTAAAACCTCCTACCCCTTTATGCAGGTCTGCGGCTTGACAAACCCGGAAAAATAGACTATACTACGAATAGAAAGAGCGCTGCCCGGCAAAACGGCTCCGCTCCTCATGGATCAAATGACCAAAAGATCAAGTGACCGTGGCTTGGGGAAGCGCTGGCGGTCACTTTTTCTTTTTGTCGTTGTCATGGTGTTTTTCTCTCTGCTCGAGTTTCCATGTGATTTCAAAGGTCACATGTACGATGGTGACGATAAGCGTCAGAAGCATCAGAATCTCAGAGATCGACATCTAACATCCCTCCTTCCGCCGAAAGCATCAGGAGAAATCACTTCAAAAAGCTGCCCTCCTGACACCTGCTTCACTCTGGGGTGAATTTGCAGAACCAGTGAGGACACAGAGCCGCCTTGCGTTTTGGGTCAACGCCCTTACCGCCGAAGCGGCACTTACAGCATACCACAAAACCCGCATATTTGCAACGAAAACTCCCGGCTCCGCACCTATACGCGATGCCGGGAGTTCTGTTTTTTCTGACTGCCCATTTTATGCCCCGATGTCAACTTGCACAAAACAGTGCCCGGAAGTTTGGCAGGCGTTTTTGCTAAATTTTGAAACGATATATTTAAAAATCGTTTCGGATGTGGTATTATCTTTGTAAAATATGCCACAAAAACGGAGAGAACGCTCCGTGCGGCGGAAATGAGGGAAAAACCGATATGAAATACGCAAGCAACAACATCCGCAATATTCTGATTGCCGGCCATGCCGGCAGCGGCAAGACCACGCTGACCGAAGCATTGGTCTATTTTTCGGGCGCTGCCGAGCGTATGGGCCGGGTTGAGGACGGCACCACGATTTCGGACTTTGATCCCGAGGAAGCAAAGCGCAAGGCCAGCCTGTCGGCTTCCGTTGTGCCGGTGGAGTACGAGGGCATCAAGTACAACCTGATCGATGCACCGGGTCTGTTCGACTTTGAAGCAGGCGAGTACGAGGGCATCCGCGCCGCCGAGAGCGTGCTGGTGTGCGTGTCCGGCCGCAGCGGCGTTACCGTGGGCGCGGAAAAGGCGTTCCAGCTGGCACGCAAAAATGGCAAGGCCACCATGGTGTTCGTCTCCAAGTGCGATCTGGAAAACGCCAACTACTTCAAGATCCTTGAGGACATGAAGATCCGCTTCGGCTCCACTGTCTGCCCCTGTGTCGTGCCCGCAAAGCTGGATGACGGCACCCCCGTGTACATCAACCTGTTCAGCCAGAAGGCCTTTAAGTACGAGAGCGGCAAGCAGATCCAGGTAGATCTGCCGGACATCGGCCACCGCTTCCAGGGCCTGATCGAGGCTATGAGCGAAGCCATTGCAGAAACTGACGATGAGCTGATGGAAAAGTTCTTCGGCGGCGAACCCTTTACCACCGAGGAGATCGTGGAGGGTATGCGCAAGGGCGTTAAGGACGGCCTGATCACTCCCGTGTTCTGCGGCAGCGCCGTAAACCTGCAGGCACTGGATATGCTGCTGTTCAATATGCACAAGCTGCTGCCCAGCCCGGAGCACGAAGCCAGCACGCTGGCCGAGGACGCCAACGGCGAGCCGGTGGAGCTGCACTGCACCGAGGACGAGCCCACTGCCGCCTACGTCTTTAAGACCGTGGCTGACCCGTTCGTGGGCAAGCTGAGCTATCTGCGTGTTATCAGCGGCAAGGTGACCGCTGGCGAGCCGCTGACCAACGCCCGCACCGGCGAGGTGGAAAAGATCACCAAACCCCTGACCGTCCTTGGCAAGAAGCAGATGGAAAACGACGGCATCGGTGCCGGTGATATCGGCGCTGTGGCAAAGCTGGTGAGCGCAAAGACCGGCGATACCCTGTGCGATGCAGACCGCGTGGTCAAGCTGCCTGCACCCGTGTTCCCCAAGCCCAGCCTGTTCATGGCTGTTACCGTTGCCAAGAAGGGCGATGAGGGCAAGATCTCCAGCGCACTGGCGCGCCTGATGGAAGAGGACCCCACCCTGTGCTACATCAACAACGCCGAGACCCATCAGCAGGTCATCGGCGGCTTGGGCGAGCAGCATCTGGACGTGGTCAAGGCCAAGCTGAAGAACAAGTTCGGCGTGGAGATCGGTCTGGAAGCTCCCCGCATCGCCTACCGCGAGTCCATCCGCAAGGCCTGCCAGAAGCAGGGACGCCATAAGAAGCAGACCGGCGGTCACGGCCAGTTCGGTGACGTTATCATCAACTTCGAGCCCTGCGACAGCGAGCAGGTGGTGTTTGAGGAGAAGGTGTTCGGCGGCAGCGTGCCCAAGAACTTCTTCCCCGCTGTGGAAAAGGGCGTGCGTCTGGCTGCCGAAAAGGGCGTGCTGGCAGGCTACCCTGTGGTCGGCCTGAAAGCTACCCTGCTGGACGGCAGCTACCACCCGGTAGACAGCTCTGAAATGGCCTTTATCATGGCTGCAAAGCTGGCATATAAGGCTGCTATGCCGGAGGCTGGCCCCGTGATTCTGGAGCCCATCCACACCCTGAAGGCTCATGTGCCGGGCGACAACACCGGCGACATCATGGGCGATGTGACCAAGCGCCGCGGCCGCGTGCTGGGCATGGAGCCGGACG
>OGGB01001246.1_pt1 | contig 18361 bp, 28 predicted proteins | sample 1571111 | NCBI WGS metagenome assembly OGGB01 (sample SAMEA2582067, study PRJEB24529) | metagenome | biome: Human gut stool | place: China | collected 2011
TTCTTGCATCAAATCAATATACATCTCCTTAGTGGATTCGTTATTACCACGTCCAAGCTCACAATCAACAGTTTCCATATGTGCCAAATCTTTTTCAAGACAAGCTCGAGTATAAACAACACTCAACTCTGCAAGAGTAAAGGTCTCCTTACCCTCCATACCAAACTCTTTCAAATCCTTAACAAGGTCGTATGCATATACTTGCTGAACAAGCTTCCAATCTTCCTTGCTAGCATTCTCATTAAAATATTGTAAAATATCCATATCAATCAACAACCTCCACTTCTGTTTTCTCCATCTGAGCGTACTTATTCAAGAAATTTAAAATATATAAATTAAAATCAACACTATCAATATCAAATTCACCATCAACGAACATCTTACGTTCTTTCATGACTCTAACAGGATATGTGTCAATACAGCCATTGTTGTTATCATTATGCTGAATACCAGGCCCTGTCGCATACACCTGCAATATCTTAGTGGTTTTGAATTTATCTCTAGACCCACTAGTAACAATAGCAATACCAATAGCGTATCCATTCTTCAACTCGATACGAACATTGTAATCATCAATAGGGGGATTAAAACCCTCAAACACACGATATCGTTTAGATGAGTATTCAATAATCTCATCATAATTAGCATGAAAATCAACCCAATTATCAACAATAGGGTTTAATACTTTATAAACTTCTTTAACAAAATCATTAGACATAATAATTCTCCTAACCAAACATAACAATAAACCAAAGAATAATCAAAACTAAATAGAAAATAGGCATACATACTCCTTCTATCTTGTAGTTATTTCAATCCATAACAAGAACAACAAAAATATAAGTCCAAATCTCCAGTCCATCTTAATACCTCCTAATACTCCTTTCCTTCGATAAACGATAAACAAGTTATCGATGAAGTCACAGTTAATACTCCTTCATAATAACGTCTAAATACTCGTTCTTTTGCCCTCTGTTGGCCCTAAAATAAGACCTGTAGGAATACCTACGGCCCTCGTAAAACCACTCTACAGCGTCTCTCAGAGCCTCTGGGAGGTCTTTCTGACCGACTTCTACAATACCAAGGGCGTCGTTCTTCTTATCATACAATACATGTATTACTTGCATGCCTAATCCTCTTTTATCTTAACCTTACAATAAGGTTCCCCATTAACATATTTAGTAGCATACTTACTATCATCCTCCTCAGGTGATTCGAAAGTCGTCGTTCTAGCTATATAAAACTCAATAGGCAATGGGCTTTCATATACCCACAAGTCCTCATCTCTGATAGTATACATTTCACGTCCATATTCGGTATTATATTCTTTATATTTGTTATCCCTAATCCTAGCATTTCTTATACTGAGACAACACATACGAATATTACCATGGTCGTTTGTAGAATATTTAACATTCTTAATGCTTGTTGTCATAATACTCATCTCTTTGTTATCAAAACCAACCTTTACAACAACTTCAACATTCTCTTTCATGTTTATACCTCCTTAAAACCTTTCGCTTTACGATTTTCATTCAATGTCTTATCGTATTCGATATCACTATCATATCGTGGATGATTTCTTAATTGCTCGAATAACCAATCGTTTATGTTTTCACGAGTAGTCTTTCTATTGTAAGAATGTGATTCATAATGCATAATATCTTTTAAAGACCCTCTAGGTGCACAAATGATTTGTCCTTCACCAAATTCTAATATGACATTAGAAGGTTCAGGTTCTGGCGGTTTTCGTCTCAACTCAAGTATAGTCCTCTCTAACCGATTAACATACTCAGCCTGCTCACGCTCTCTAAGCACCTTCTTATCAATCATTCCACTACGCCATAATTTCTTCATAACAACATCCTTTCTAAAAAAAAAAAGAAGAGCGAACTCTTCATGCTAATCGAATAAGTTTGGCTCTGATTTAGAACCCGTACTTCCGATACGGTTTCCATCAGCGTCATACTCAATTTCGTTATATGAATATCCACTACTTCTATAAGATGTATTAAAACTAATACTATTATCCTTACAAAAATCTACAATTTTGTCTTCGTCACGTTCTTTGAACTGCCACATATCAACAGACCATCGTTCACCATCATCAATCAATACTGGTTCTGGTTCAGCCGTGTCAACAACAGTTTGTGAATCAATAACTTTCTTATTATCCACAATGTTTTTAACAACAACCGCTCCAGCAACAGTAGCAACTGCGATAGTAAACACTTTGCTTTTGTTTTCCTTAGCCCATTCAATAGCTTCGTCACGTTTTTCAATAAATTTTTCTTTAAGGTTCATAATTTAATACCTTCCTTTCTATTATACAGGCGGAAATAAAAAAAAAAAAAGAGCGAATAAACGCTCATCGTATTAATCCTTCTTATCATTTACTCTAATGACAGCTTCGTATAATATTGCAGTTACATAACTACCTACACAAAACCAAATCATAGAGTTTGCGAATTTCTCAATACGATCAATTTGTTTATCGCTCAATGCTTTCTTAGTCATAATGTTTTACCATCCTTTCTATTATATTAGAGGTAAAAAAAAAGACAAGAGTAGAACTCTCGCCTAAAAGTCAACTTCATCTAATTTACGACCTAATCGTTTTTCGATACGCATAATATTAAAATCTTTTCGACTTGTAGGTTCATCCATCTTGTCTTCATGATATTTAAGTTTAAAATAATCACAACTAATTAAATATTCAAAAGTGTAACCAGTTCTTCTTTGCATCTTCAAGATTCTTTCTGGATATTTGCCTAGCATATAATAAAGTACACGTTCTACCCAACTATGATAATTAAACCAATAGTTTCTTGTCATTTTATCACAAGTCTCTGCTCGTTTAATAGCTAGTTTTGTATTTTCTCTATACTTCTTATTAAATCCTATCAACATCACATTAATATCTCTAGAAAACAAATAAGTAACAATCACAACAATAATAATTTTAATCATAATTAATTCCTCTCTTTCTATTATAAGAAAGGTAAAAAAAAAGAGCAACGGTATAAAACCGCGCTCAATTTTCTAGTTTACATCTTCAATAACTTCTTCGACATCAAGTTTATCTTCGTTTTTATCTTTGATATCAGAAACAGCATCCATAATTGAATCTTTGCTTGCCAAGGCTACCACCATAGCACCTTTCATATATTCAGCTACAGTATATCCATCGAATTTATCGTCATCTTGAACGTTATCGCGTCTTAATAATAACTTTGATAGTTCCTTAACAATAAAATCAATTTCCTTACTTTGTGCCTCATTTACTTCAAGGTCTTTGTAAGCCTTCACAACACATTCATCAAAATCTGGTGTGTGTTTCATCAATTCATTGTAAATTCCATTAGACATTTCTTTGTCCTCCAAATAATATTTTTAGATTAGGGACTTCTCCCTATTATATAACCAGAAAATTATTTGCCCCAGCGACTCTTAATCATATCGCAAATAAACAATACTACAAAGAATCCACCGATACACAATACATAAGTCTTAATCATTTCAACCCCTTACCTTTCGTGAACATATCAATAACCTTCTGGGTACCTTCATCGAACTTAGGCTTCATACTAGACTCCATATTGTTCATATCCATACCCTGGTTTTGTTGATTCATAATCTCATCAATCTTGGCTTGTTGTTCTTCTGGTGTCATGTTCTCAAAATCCATGTTCTCAATCTGTTCCATAGATTTACCACCAGTAAACTGCTCCATCATACCTTTACCTTGTTCTTGGCTCAGTTTAATATCTGAAGCATCAAGGTTAATACCTTCAGGCCCACCTAGTTTAACAGACTTGATATCAAACTTCATTCCACCAATACTAACCGAACGTCCTGGTGTTTCAATCTTCTTCTCAGGCAAGTCCAATTTCATACCTTTAGCAAAGTTCTTAATACCATCAATCGTGGACGCACTGATATTAACATTACCATCAGTAACCTGGCTAATCCTTTGAGACATATCCGAACTAGACATCTTACTAACATCAGGGAATTCAGGAATATGTATTTGTTTCAATTCCTCAGGCCCTTGTGCGCTGGATAACTGATTAGACATCTCATTCTTAGCCGAATCCAACTTACCCTTCATTTCTCCTAACATATCACTCCATGCCATTTAGATACTCCTTTACTTCTAAATCTTTGCTCTTGTCGATGATTTCATATTCCTTACAACGAACAATAACGGTAGCTTTATCCTTGTCTTTGGTATCGTTGAATATATTGATAAATATCTCACCATTATTGTATTGTTTTATAACAACCTTGTGCAATCCAACAAAATACATCTGACAACCATCATAATCAAATTTAAACATAACAATATCCTTTCTAAAAAAAAAAAAAATAACACCAGCCGAAGCTAGTGCTATTCTTACATTTCTTTTTCTAAAATCTTCATAAGACCTTTAAACATGAATGATTGAGCATCATTACCCAATCCTTGAATGTAGCTAAAATACATAATCTTTCTCAACAGTTTCTTCTGAGTATCCTTGTCTTCCACGTCAAACAAGGCTTCTAGGTTTGCTTCTTTAATGAACTCTTCAATATCGTCGTTCACCAATGAAGTAACACTAGGTAACCCTTTTGGCGCATTAGAAAAGTGATTCAGAATATCTGTATCAAAATTCTCTTTAGCGTACTCTTCAATTCCAGTAACAATTTCTTCAACTTTAGTCATGATAATGACCTCCTATAAATAATTTTCTTAGGGATGTCTCCCTATTATATAGCTGGATAAAAAGAAAGAGCCCTGGTAAAGAACTCAGTCTTTTTGGTGTTATTTGTTTTCTTGGTCAAACAATTCTAAACGTCGTTCCAAGATTTGCAAATAATGTTGCATAGTTGATAATTGTAATTTAAGTAAAGTTTTGTTTTCGTCTGTAATATAAGGTGTCTTGTCTAGAACACCAATAGTATTTTCGAGTTTAACTGTTCTTTCTTTTAAGTCATCGCGTTCTTTTTTAACACGTTTAAACGCCAATTTTGTAGCATCCATAATATTATCCTTTCGGTGAGATTTTAATCGTTTTATCTTCAGCAAGATACTTCAAATCACCATCATAAGTGAATGATTCCAATCCATCAAGACTATACCATACAGAACGTAATCGTTTTTCATTGTCAATCATTTCAACAAACATGATAGAGTCTTTAGTAACAAGAACATCGCTTGCTACTTGTAAGATTTCAGTAGTCTTACCAATATAACGAAGTACAAGCTTCTTACCTGTAATCTTCTTAGCCGCCGTGGTTGCTTCCATTTCCAGTTCCTTTCAAATCAATAGGTGTGTTAGCATCGCCGTGTTCAACCTTGATTGTAGGTGAGTCTTTTTCGTTGTAATAAATACGATAGACAATCACCTGGTTTTTAGGTAGTTCAGACTTAGCGCTGAGTGGTTCTTTTACTTGTTTTCCTTTTTGTTGTGTAATACCTGTAGAGATAACACATACAACAGTACACAATAAGCATAATGTTACACATAGAGCCTGAGTTAATCTTTTACTTTTTAGCAGTTTCATTACGATGTTTCCTTTCCTCCTCAATTCCTTGAAGCCATACAGCAGTCATTACTGCATAATTAGCCATATCAAGAAGAGTATCAGCAAGAGACTCACTAACCCTTCCCCCAATATCCATTCTAGTAAGCGTCCGCAAACGATTATACTTATCGCCAATACGAATAACGCCAGCAACTGTTCCAAAATCATTTAAACTCTCCTCAAAGCTACCACCATAATCGTGGTTTTTGTCTACAAATGTTTGATTTAATTTTCGATACGCATCAAACATAGTTTGCGGGTTAATCAAATCAGTTGGCAAGATTTCACCTGCAATAAAATTACAAGCGTCATCTTTAGGGTCTTCCAACCATTTACGACGTTCTTCAATATAATCCGTAAGGTTGTCTTTTTTCTTTGTCATTTCAATTCCTCCTTAAGACAAATAAAGTGTAGAGATATAATCTCTGTAAAGCATACTAACGACCATTTTTCGGAACATATTTATATTTTATAAGAGGTACATTATAAATCGTCTAATGGTAAAAATCGTTTCATAGGGAAATAGGGAATAATAAGAAGTTAATTATTAGCCGTTAGTATACTCAACAGAGAGCATAGCTCTCCGCAACTCAAAATATGATGGACTGGTCTTTGCGGTCTCAATCCATCGACACACGATATAGAATAATAAAATAGTAAAGTTCTTAGCAAGCCGATTCTTACTAAGAGAGAGCTGTAATACTCTCTGCAGAACACACAATCATAGACCTGTTTTATATAATTTTGAATGTAGAAAGAAGGAAAATTATTATGTAAAAAGGACAAATGAATAGGTTTATTGTTGACTGAAATTTTAACTAACTAATATAAAGGGAATCGTTATGAATAAAAAGTTAATTCGTCTACAATTGTGTGCTCAACAGAAAGTATCACCCATGACTGTGATAATTCTGTACTACTAATCGAATCTAAAACCCACTTTAGGATGATGAAAATTTTGTTTTACTTTCTTTAGATTTTGTGATAATTGGTATCTTGAAAATACGGTTGTTATTTTGGCAAGTAGGAAGCAACCCAAGATTCTTTCTAGCAATGTTGAAAAGAGTATTAAGTGTTGTTAAGATATACATTGTTTTCTAAATTTCGTTTAAGTTGCTATACACTATTTTATAACACGCAGGTGTAATAGTTGCGTCGAGGTGATATACTACTTTCAGTTTTCTAGCTTGCACAACTTAAAGAAATCCTTTATTATCTTCTAAATTTATTTTTGCGAAATATTTTGTCGGGTTGTCATGGCTGGCCCAAAATAAAAAGAAGAGAACAACATACAAGTCGTCCTCCTCTCTATTATAGACCTGGTAAATAAAAATGTTTTATTTAAAACCCTGCATACGACGTTCAACTCGAACACCTTCAATAACATTAGACATCGCTACAATCTGATTCATGATTTCACGAATTTGTTTAGGGTCTGGATTGTCAATATCCATAGCACCCAATTGATACAAGCGACATTCAAATGTCAGTTCTTCTGGTTTATAGTCATATTCAAGACAGAACAATGCACAATAAATCCAGAGTTGTTTAAATGATGGCTTAGACACGCCAGTCTTCAAATCGTGGACTTGTAAGTGTTTCAAAGTCTCATCGAAGTAAATAGCATCTGCTGTACCAAAACATTCGTCAGAGTAATACAACAATACTTCAGATGACATGGGGGTGTCAAACATTGTAAGTGCATCAATAACGAATTGGTTAATAGCATTCTCGTTGTCTTCAGGCATAATATTATATAATATCATTTGTGAAGCAAGCTCGTGCATCTTTGTTCCATCTTCCTTAGAATAGTTATTCCAAGTAACACGACGCATCTTGTCTGCATCATAGTTCAACCAATGATATCCTGATGGGCTAAGTGTCGCATGGCGTCCTTCTAATCGCCAGTGGTCATTCCATTCCATTTAATATCCTCTCTGTAGTGAATAGTTATGTTGGTTTGGGTCGGCTTCCATTGGTGTTTCTAATGTTTGGGTTGTATTCATTACACCAGTTTCCCAACCAACACTGTAAATATAGTATTTGTCGTCTGTGTCTTTCTTAAGACTAATCTTGACTCGACGGTTTTCCTCAGCAACCTTCTCAATGACAGTCTTCATCTCAGCGACAATCGTATCACGCCAAGTACCGAAGGTCTTATCAGAACCCTCTTTAATCTTAAGAGTACCTGAGATGGTCTTGTTAGGGTCGTAAACACCATCAAGGATAATAGGTGCGTTTACCATACGGAATACGATTTCACCATTATCTTGTTTGACCCAGCGTTCCATCAACATAGGTTCATAGCCTTCGCTGTTCTTGATGAACTGAGCAGCATTGAAACAACCATTCAAATCAACATCATCAAATCCATAATTTTTAATATACATGGCTTCAGCATAACCAATAACCAATGTAAAATCGTTTTTATCAAATGTGGCAGCCATAATAACTCCTTAATATTTAAAACGGTTAGTGAAGTGTTTGTAGTACTCAGCAGCATTATGGAATAGATTACCAGCACGATATTCAACAATGTCACTAGACTTATTGTAAGTGAAATATGGTGCAGGGAATGTTACTTCAGAGAATTCTTTACCGTCAAGAGCCATATTATCAGCTCCTTGAGATACAGATTGTCCTGTAATACGTTGCAAAGCTTTCATAACGTCACTATCACAAGTGTAATCAAATACAAATCCAGGAATATAAGGATTCTCAATTTGGTTTGTAGATGTGCTGTAATCTGGTTGGTATGTAGATGCACGTGTGACATTGATGATTGTGTTAAAGTTAGCTAGATATTTAAATGTCTTACGAGCATTATCATGCTGAGCAGGTTCATCGGTCTTAACAAGGATTAGGAATTCGTCTTGTAAATCGTTAATCTTGCGTTGAATATGATCAAGCCCCATATCAAGCACTTCAACAACACTTTGCGTGTATGGTTTTTGATACATCGCGTAGTATTTAGTTTCCAGGTCGATACTATCTGTGATAGAGTCCAACACTGAGTGGTCAATATGTGTTTGTTCTTTTTGGATTTCCATCCATTGCTTAGTATCTTCTAGAGAAAGGTTATCATACACAGACCATTTGTCACTGTTATAAGGTGTTTCAAAGTCTGTAAATGGAACGTAGTTACCATTCTTCATTACAGCAATGTAACCTACAGGTAGAGCAGCGTATCCAGAAAATGCTGTATCGTAGAGGTTCATAATTCCTCCACGTCCACCACGAGCTCCTGCTGGAGTTGGGTCGTTCAAATCGCTACCATCGTTAGCAAGAACAGGTTTACGATATCCAAACCCAAGTGCATACTTAGGAATAAACATGAGGATTGAATCCAAATCCACAATACTTGACATTGAAATGTCTTTTTTATCTTTTGTTTCGATATCCCATGCATAGTTAGTTAGTTTTAGTTTCATTTATTTTCTCCTTTGTAAATTCAAGGCCATAATACTTCTTAGCAAAGGCTGAGTTATTGAATGCTTTCTTGTTCTCAATAGCCACCATGATGCGTTTATCAATGACAGCATCAGACAAGAAGTAGTAATAATATAAATCTTTATACGAAGTGTTTAGACGGTCTATACGACCTTCAGCTTGTTCCATCTTGCGGTAAGACGAGTTTAAAGACCAGAACACCATACAGTTAGTTGTAATACAGTTCCAAGCCTCAGCAGCATTGTACTGGACAATATACCACCACTTGTCTCCTGTAGGGACATTCTCATGCTTCATTCTATTCCAAGCAGCCCATTTCATACCTATCTTCTCTGCTTGTTCGACAATCATCTCATACTCGTAAGTGTAATTATAGAACACAATAATACGGTCATATCTTTCTGTCAGTTCTAATAACAATATAGCACGAGTTGGGCTTGTATTAACAATACGTCTTAGACAATGTGTGAATTCCGATGCATTCTGTATAGGCATGCCTGTATCATAGTTAAATCGTTCTTTAACAATAAGATTATACTTATCCACATTGTAGAGAGCATGCTTGACGGACTTGTGTCTTATCGTTTTACGTTTATCGTCCATCTTAACAAGTATCTGATTGCGGTAAGTATTAAGTTTGCCTGTACCAACATATCGTTGTACTGCAGGGAATTTGACATGCGGATTCCAAATGACGTGTTGATTACAGAAGTCTGTCTTGTGTTTATAAAAACCATTAGCACAAAATAGAGGAACGTAATCCATCCAGACGTCACCTGGTGTTGCACTTGTCATTATCCAAGCATTGTTATTAAACCTAGCTAAATGTATGAATGTTCTAGCCCATTTACCATACCCGATAGCTCTTTGTTCATCAAAGATAATACAAGCATCTCTCACTTTCTTGTATTTCTCAATATTATTCCAGCTATCGACCATATACCTATCTTCCGAAATACCACAAGCCTCAATAGACTCATGCCAGTCTGGTTTTGTATGACCCTTTTTAACCATGTCACGAGCAGACGGTGTTGTGATTACCAACAATGGTCTATCTGGATAGTTCTTTAAATACCAGAATATAGACACAAATGTCTTCCCCGAACCAACTCCACCTACAAGGACATTACCACTAGATAGTTCGTTTAAAGCCATTTCTTGGTCTTCGTATAATTCGATTTCTCCGAATTTAATTGTCATAGACTACCTTGTAAATTTGTTCAGCTTGTTCGACTGTAACATTAGGAATATAGTTATCATCGTCCTTGATGAATAGACTATCAGCTTCAGACCAAGCAAACCCGAACGAAATCATCATTCGTTCATACTTATAAAAATCGTCCATATGTCTCCTCTCTAATGGGCGAATCTCTCGACATGGCCCGTCGGATTATAATAGAAACTCTCTTAATGCTTCAAGAACTTCTATCTCGTTTTCGGGATATATAAACCTAGCAAAACCAAAATCCTTGTTAAGGGTATCAATATACCACTTCTGATTTGGTTGAGCTTTAGCTTTAGCATCCTTTTTAAATTCTAGAAACGCGACCTTGCCTTTGTAGAATACAACACGGTCAGGGAAGCCTTGTATAATTTGAGGGTCGTTCTTCTGAACATAAACCTCCTTATCCCAAGACCGTATAACAGCACATATCCTACGTTCGAAATACGACTCTAAAGGCATTAGTCAAATGGGAGTTCTGGTTCATCAGCAGTGTCTTGACCAAGTACGTATTTTTGGTAGAACTCGTCTCCGCCACCTGAATAAGGTTCTGTATGCATGTATAATGCGTTCAAATACAAGTTGAACCCTGAATTATTTTGATAATGCCATTCGTATACAGATGCTACAACGTCGACATGTTTGTAAAACATAGTGTCAAGAGATGCAAGTGAAGGTTGGTGAGAGTTATCAATACGAACCGCATTACCTGTTGAGTCATCAATTAGATAAATCTTAACAAAGTCTTTTATTGGTTCATTAGGTTTGTTTGTGGCTTTAATTTGGATATAATGTTTAGTTACAAAGTTTGCAAGATATTGGTCGTATGATTCAGTCCATTCATTCTGTTTGGCAACTTCTTCATATCGAGCAAGGTTCATTGGTTGTGTTTGTTTAACATTAAATCCGTATTCAATAAGGTCTTGTACCAAGTCTTCATCTTCGATATCTACGCAGAACGTGCGTCTGTCCGCATAACCATCACGGTTAATTCCTGCAAAGTTACGAAAACGAAGACGTGAATGTGGGAATGAAATTTTGTTGTTGTTAATGTTAAGTGTCATGGTGTTTAGTTTCCTTTCTTTCTGTTGTGGTTGTAAGGTGAGTCTTCAGGGACTCTATCCTCACCCCACGAGTTAGCTAGTAATGCCAAATCAAGTTTATGATTACAGACATAGTTTCCATATTTATGTTTCACAAGTTGTGAATAGATATCATATCTAGTTTCATTGTCGTTTAGATTAGACATGAATGTTTTTGTGTTTGGGTCATATAAAAATGAGCCTAATAGTTCAGGGTGATTGTACAAATAGGTTGCACAACGAGATATCGGTATTTGTTCAATATAGCGTAGAGTCTTGTTGAATATGTTATGACTCTTACCATCTAACAAGTTTGGGTTTCTTAGAATGACTTCCAACTCGCCCTCACAAGCATGGATATAGAATGTAATATCCTCGATAGATAATCCATATGTTGGATAATATTCACAATCCATAACATCTTTAAGTTCGTTATATTGTCTAGTCCAAGATTTGACAGCATCGCTTTTACGATAAGCGTATTTACTATCAATCCAATTAACATTACCGAATAAGTCTCGCTCCCTTTTGGCTCGTTCACCTAATAGACGTTTACCTCCTCCTTGGATGACGCGTCTCATAGGTTGGACTTCTTCAATTATCATGGTACGACTACCTCATAGTAATATCCAGAAGAGTATCTGACTTTAACGAACGAACCCCCAGACGTTTTAGTCGAATCAATATACACTTTTTCCTTGTTTGATGCTCTAGAAGATGTAGACGCATACAATACGTAGTTATCATCTCCACGGAATAAGACAGACTTGTGACTATCTTCAACATCAATAGCATCGATTTCAACAGAGAAGTTTCCACCAGTCTCTTTGATTTTTTGTCGAATATAATCATCAAGATTGAAATATCCCTGGAAGAGATACAATCGTTTAGCTCCAGCTCCAAGTTCAAATCTACAAGCATCTTCCACAACAGACTCTTGTGAATTAAGAGCTTGATTATAATCGAACTTGAGCGATGATAAGTCTGATTTGTTTCTACAAATATGAATAAACGTCCTATAATCCGAGACCACCTGGTATAGGTCTTCAAACGGTCGTGGTCGTAATTTATCTGTAGTATTATATAGATAACGGTGACTTAATATCATTTATAGTTTTCCTGCCTTTTTTAATTCTTGTACTCTGCGATAAATAGTGCTAGGACTAACATTGAAATAATCTGCACATTTAGCATCAGACATACCTACCATCTTTAAAGACAATAGTTCGTCCATATCAACATTAGTCCTCTTACGTTTGGGTTCAAGATGAGGTTTCATGATATTAATCAATCTAGCAATATCTTTCTCATCCATCAATAACCACCTCACGTAATCCAATCCATTTACTATTGTAAGTAAACTCAGAAGACTGAACAAATGTCTTAAGTTCTTCTTCGTCCTTACAAGGAATAGCAGAGATTTCACGTACAGCATTCACGTTAATACTGATTTTACTCTTATCGTCTAAATCCAGAACAATAAAGGGTTGTTGTAGTGGTGATAACTCGTACGCTTGTGTGAGTCTTTTTAGACTTCGTTTAGGCATTGCAAGCTGATACGTCTTGACACCCATAGTGTGTTCATCATCACCAGCTTGTGCCTGATTTACAATAACTAGATAAAGGATAGGTGACCTAATCCTCTCTAGAAAGTTAAACAACCATTTCTTCATTGTTCTTCCTTTCAAACATAGTTCCTTTAAACATGATATTACCATCACCTACGGCGTAGATAGCATCAACAGCTTTAGCACGCAAGTCATTGTAATATTTCATATCAACGTCCTCAATATCTTTAAACTCATCCCAGAGCTTCCATTTATAACCAGAGCATCCTGTAAGAGCGTATGGTTTGTCGATAACATATTTATCAAAGTTAGAGTCAACAACCTCTTGTACAACAGAAGGCTCAACCTTAACTTCTCTAGCAATACGTTCAATACGACGTTGCTCGACCTCTTGAGGGGTTCCGACTTGGTCGCGTTTAGGTAAGTAATTCTCAATACCTTTATCGTAACGCAACTTGATAGCTTGGGTAATATCTGTAGGACGTTTTACAATAGCTTCTCCACCTGTACGAGATGGATAAATATAAGCGTTCTTACCAACGAATTTATTGTTAATAAAGATAGAACCACCATTGGCTTGTTTGAGTGTAGCGAATTCTTCTGGTTTAACAGGTTCGTTAGTAAACAATGTCTTCTTGACATAAGGCACTGCGAATTGAGTACCAACTGCTTCCCATTTACCTTTCTCTTTCTCAGGCCAACCGATTTGGGCAATAAGTACTGCATCGTTAACCAAAGCCATACGTTCGTATGTATGCTCATGGTCGAACTCATACTTGTATTCGCGAGCTCGTCGCATACAATAATCAATAATAGCTTGGTCGCCATTAGCAATCTTAATTGAGTCGGTCTTAATATGAACAACCTTGTATCCTTTAGCTTGAACTTCATGTTTAAGTTGTACCATAAACAAAGCACCACGTTTAGCAATACAGTTGTCAATATTACGAGGGTCTTTGAACGCATTAGGATATGGCGCAGATGTCATACCATAAATCATGTTGATAATAATCTTAAGAGCATGAGCAAGACCTTTAGCTTCAGACGCATTTTCCAAGAACGGTTTAAGTTGTTCTGAGAAGTTCTTATCGATACCATCGAAAGCCTTCAATGCCTCATCAATATGACCAGTCTTAATACCCATACGAAGTTTAACAATACCTGCAAACTTGTCTGTATATGGGCCAAAGTAGTTCATGGCGATAAGACTATGAGGGTGCATTGATGCAATATCCAATACAACTACATTCTCATACACTCCTGGGTCAGCATATACATATCCACCTTCAGATGTGGCTTCACCCATATATGTTGATTTAGGATTACCATATGAGTCGTATTTGTAACCTGGGAATTCTTTAGACAAGTCGTACCAGTTAAACTTATCTTGTGGGTTCCTATCATTACCAAATAAGAAACGTTCACCAAGAGTTTGAGTCTTGTTAATCGGTGGCATATTCGTAATCGTACATAGAATCTTACGAGCTGTGAATGCATCTTGTGTAAGATGGTATTTCCACAAGAACTCTGTAGCTCCTACGTCGTTCATACAATACTTACCAGCACGACCCCAGTGTTCTTTGGCAAGAGGTTTATCCCATGGGAACTCAAACTCGTCATGAGGATATCCAATCTTGATTTCCCACTTCTTAAGACTCATCTTGATGTCATGGAACTCGTAGATATCCGCATAGTCAATAGAATATGCAGGCCCACGCTTACCTGGGTTTTTAGCTCGTGGCCCATCAATAATCATTTGAGACTGATTAAAGATTTCAATAGGTTTCTTACCACAATACATGTCATAGAAAATATGAGCATCATAGTTTAAGTTATTGAAACCTACACGAGCTCTATTCATAATAGAACCACACATTGCAGGTGTTGGATTATACCATACACCCATTGTATTATCTGGACTTGTCCAAGACTCGCCCTTCTCCCAGACTTCTTCTGGAATAGAGTCGAAGAGTTGTTTGTGTGCAATCTTAGGGTCTTCTGACAAGGTCTCGTCATACTTCTTAAAACATAGAATGTTCAAGTTAGGATATACTTCCAAGTCATAGAAGTAGATATCCTCTTCAGGAACAAATAATGATTTAGATTGTGTTACTGGTTCTTCTTCGATAGTCTTCCAGTTAATAGATGTCCAGACTTTTAATGCATTGTCTCGTTGGTGAGTGCTACTCATAGCAAAGTCTTTAACCTTGTACTTCATATCAGCCAAGTCGTATTTAAGACCTTGTTCTTCTGCATCTTTCATAGCCTTAGCGATAAAGTCTACTTCTGGTTTAGTCGCATTGTGATGTTCTTTAGCAAGACATTTCTCAATGAAACCTCGCAGACTCGCACTAGTCCATACGATGTCGGATACGTCTTTAAACACTTGTTCATCCTTTCTTAAAGGAAGACCTGATGAGATATGAGCAATAAACTCATTGTTAGATTTCGTATATTTACGACGTAGACTTGTGTGTCCTGTGAATTTCTTGATTTCAATTCCAGGTTCAACCTCATTAGCCAAGTCCTCAACATTACCATCATAGATATAATGTAGGTGGATTCCTCCGCCCGACCTAGACACTTCAGTATATGTCTTAGGATATAGAGAAGCTTTAGCTAAATTCTTAGCAAGGTCTTTCTCACCCTTGTCGTTCTTCAAGTCAAAATCAATAACAATATGATTGTATGGGACACGAACAAAGTGCAATTTACTTGGGTCTAAATCGCTCAATGTTGCTGTACAGTTGTCCCATTTTCTCATAGGTCTTCCATCTTCTGTAGCATATTGTGCAGGAGCATCATGGTATTCTACATCAAACACATTGTTCTCCTTATGGTCAGCTAATTCAATTGCTGGTTGTTCCTTCTTCTCTTCCCTGGCTTTCTGATGTTTTTCCTTCAACAACTCAGGGAATACTTTTTCTTTGTTCAAATCGCTATACCAGTTACGGACAATACTTCCGTCTGGCATCTCGTGTTTGTCCTCAAACTTATTGAAATATAAAGTTAAGTCTGATTCCAACTTACGTTTAACGCCCGTTGTGTTCCAGCCAATATCCTCTAGGAATGACTCGAACATAGACGCAGCTTGTTTGAAGCTTACACCAAATTGTAACTCATCGTAATACTCACGTAGGAATTTAAATACCTTATCTGAATATTCAATGATATTGGTGTCTACGTCTTCTGCGTAATAGTCTGCACCCATGTCATTGAACTTGTCAATACACAATTGTGCAATCTGAGGAACTTCAAATTTGATACTGTTCATCAGTTGTTTATATCTTGTATAATCGACCTTATTCCTTGTAGGCGACACAACTAAAGCACGACGAGTAATACCTGAGTCGGCATTGTTTAATTTAAATCGTTCATTAGAGGCTGTGATAAGTAGACCATTAAAGATGACAGGATATCCTTGTTTATACAACTTACGAATAATCACTGGCTCGTGTGCTGTAAGTTTCAACAAGTTCTGTTCATTTGTAATCTTACTTAAATCGCTATCGGTATCCATCAATACTGGAACCTCTTTAACGTCTGCAGTCGCAAACTCAGATGAACTTGTAAATCCACGTAAGTCAATAGGCGCCTGGTATTCTCCAATAATATACTCGAGTACTTTTAGAATTGTAGATTTACCAGAACCTTTTGGTCCGTAGATAAATAAGAATTTATGGATATCAGGCATACTTCCTGTCAAGAGCGCACCCATAGCCCACAATATCTTATCAAGTTCTTCCTTGTCATACAAGACATTAAATAGTTCGTTAAACGATTTAGTATCACCTTCTACAGGGTCATACGGTAGTTTGTAAGTTGAGTAATCTTCTTTCTTAACTTCGTCAGAGAGAAAGAATATGTTGTTGTTAAATATCTTATCGCCTTCAGATTTAAAACGGTTAACGAAGTCGTCAAATCGTTTCATAACACCTGATGACTGATGTTGTATTAGGTGTGAACTTACATCAATACCAGGATTGAGTGAACGTAGTGTTGATGTATAATTTGTAATAAGGCTATCAATAAGCTCAAATAAACCTTTATAACCTAACACCCACTGTTCACCTGTCCACCAACCTGTGACAGTTCCACCTTTAATAACTATGTCATCATTTTTAATATAATTAAAATCTGGATATACAACATATTTATTCTTCTTAGTTTCTCCAACTACAAATTCTAAGAAGTCTGGAACAAACCCTAATTCTTTTTCGTTAGGGTAATTCATTGTTCTCCTTACATTTCGATATGTGTAACTTTATCAAGGAATATCATCTTCCCGTCGCCAAAATAATAAACAGTCTCTCTGTCATTAACGGCTTTACGGAAACGCATATATTCCATACTGCTTAAATGCATTGGAGTCCAATCGCCATTGACGAAATAGACTCTCATTGCATACATTCCTTCTGGCCCTGGCGTACTCATAATCAGTCAACCTCGTCCATATTATCATAAAGATAATTGTTGAAATCGTTGACCTCATTACGGATTGCATTCTCAGCATTATCAGATACAAACCATCCGATATTGTCTTCGTTAATGCCTAGTACACCATAACCATATCCTGTACGCAATTCATGATTGAATGCATCTTTAATACTATCGAAAATATTGCTAGCTGTTGTATCTGGTTCAAACACATTCAATTGTTGCAACATGATTGCTGTAATTTCTAGCTTGCTAATGTCTTCATAGTCTTCTGCAAGGAATTTGACAACGTTAGCAATAAAGTTACCATAAGTAATGTAGTCACTGTAAATAGTTCCAGTTCCAAAGAAACCTTCAAGTTGTTCAAGCATTGTCAAGCGGAATTGTTCGTCTTGTTCATACCACAAATCAGGGTTAATTGGATAGTCAAACATTTCATACACCCATTTAATAATATCTTGGTTAGAGATATTTGCTGTGTCGTAATGTTCTAGATTAAAGAAATCGCGAGTCCATTCACGATATGTATCCACATCAACACGACCAGCTTCATCAACAATCTCTTGTAAGATAGTATCTTTATAGATAGAAAATGCTTGAGGACTGTTCGCATCAATACGCATATCGTTCACCTCAATAATCTTTTCTTCACGTTTATTAACATCGAATTGTTGAAGGAATTCGTCACGACGTTCAGTTTCCTTGTTGACGTTTTCGACAACTTCCTCAATGACTTCGATTTGTTCTACTGGTGCAGGCCCAGTAACTTCAGGTTTATAAAGAGGAACAACCTTGGTATTTCTAGGTTGCTCTTCTACTTCTTCTTCAATAACTTCAGTATTGTTGATTTCGTCAAAAGCGTCGTTAAGCTCTTTGAGTTTCTCGTTCAATACTTCAAGTTGTTCTTCCAACTCTTTGTTGGTTTTCCATTGTAAATAATTATAGACTAGGGCAGTAGTAGATACTGCGCCCAATCCAATAATCGCGATTAATGATTTTTTCATTTTTATTATCCTTTCTAATGCCCGAATCTC
>OGGB01001266.1_pt1 | contig 18147 bp, 11 predicted proteins | sample 1571111 | NCBI WGS metagenome assembly OGGB01 (sample SAMEA2582067, study PRJEB24529) | metagenome | biome: Human gut stool | place: China | collected 2011
CCATCAAGACCATTGTGGAGGACCCCGAGATCGGTGCCATCTACAAGGGCAAGGTGACCCGCCTGATGAACTTTGGTGCCTTTGTGGAGATCGCTCCGGGCAAGGAAGGCCTTGTGCATATCTCCAAGCTGGACACCAAGCGCGTGGAGCGGGTAGAGGACGTGGTTGCCGTGGGCGATGCCATCGTGGTCAAGGTGACCGACATCGACCAGCAGGGCCGCATCAACCTGAGCCGCCGCGATGCCATTCTGGCACTGGAAGCTAAAAAGGCTGCCCAGCAGCAGTAAAACATAATACGGACTGCATAAATCAAGAGCCGCTGTACTTTTTGTACAGCGGCTCTTTTGCGTGTACCCCCTCAGTCACGGCTTGCGCCGTGCCAGCTCCCCCAAAGGGACGCCTTTGGCAATGCCGTGATCTTTGCCTTCACCGCCAAAAGCCGTCCCCTTGGGGAAGGTGGCAAAGCCGTAGGCTTTGACGGAAGGGGTACTGTGCCCGGCAGGGAAGAGGGTACAAAAAAACTCCCCCTTGCGGGGGAGAGGGCACGGCGCGCCGTGCTGGAAGGGAGTAGGGTTCAGTGTTCCTTTTTGCCCTGACGGTTCAGAACCCAGCCGACGGCAAACAGCAGCACACCGCTGCAGGCCAGCACCGGCACAGGCCAGTTCAGCTGACCGGTCTGGGGCAAAACGGGCTTATCCGGGTTGGAAGGGGAGACCGGATTATCCGGGTTATCGGGGCTTACGGGGTTGTCCGGGCTGTCGGGACTTACCGGGTTATCGGGGCTATCCGGGCTTACCGGCGTGTCAGGGGTATCCGGCTGCTCCGGGGTATCGGGGGTGTCCGGCGGCGTGTCCGGCGTATCCGGGGGAGTGTCAGGGGTGTCTGGGGGCGTTTCGGGGGTGTCCGGCGGGGTCTCCGGCGTATCCGGGATGGTAGCGCCTACCTTGGGGGTGGCGTCCACATCGTAGATCCAGCTGTCGCCATCCGGCAGGGGAATGGACACAAGGAAGGGCTTGATGGCTTCGTAGCCGTGGGAAGCCTCGGTCTGCATGACCAGATACAGCCCCTGCGGCAGCTTGGTAAAGTCGGCGTAGCCTTCCTCGTCAACGTTCTGCTGGGCGGCAACGGCGGGCACGGTGGGCAGATACTTTGCCAGCTGGTCAGCCAGCGTGCTGTCGGAAAGATCGCCCAGCGGCACGCCGCAGCCCGTAAAATCGCCGGTATAGGCGTAGGACAGGCTGCCGCCGGTGCGTTTGACGGCGGCAACCTGATACAAGGTCAGCTCGCCGCCGCGCAGGGGCACATCGTTGTGGGTGTCGTACAGACGGACGTGGAGCGAGCCCAGCCGCCCGGACACAAGGCTAGCACTGGTGGCAAACGCCGGCAGGGCGCAGCATACCACAAGGCACACAGCCAGCAGCACAGCTGCCAGACGATGACGCAGATCAATGCTTTTCATGTTCTTCACCTCTTGTTTTCTTGCGTTTGCGTGTGGAAAGCAGCATACCGATCAGCAGGATCAGCAGCATGGGCAGCGCCATGACGGGCGCAACAATGATAGGCTCTATCTTGAGCGCTTCGGCAGTAACACGGATGTGCTTGTACTGATCCGGGGTCTCCACGCGGTGGCCGCGTACCAGCAGGCGGTGGGTGTTGATGCCGTAGGGGGTGCAGGTCATCAGGGTGACGTAATCCTTGCCTTCAGTGACCAGCAGCTCGTCGGTCTCGGTGGGCAGCACGATGGAAATTTTGTCCACCTCGTAGGTGAGCACCCGATCCAGCACGGTGATGGTAAAGGTATCGCCCACTTCCAGCTGGTCAAGGTTGGTAAACAGCTTTGCGCTGGGCAGGCCGCGGTGCGCCGAGATGACCGCGTGGGTGGACGCGCCGCCCACCGGCAGGCTGGTGCCCTCCAAATGGCCTGCGGCGATCTGCAATACGCTGTCGCTGGTGCCGTGGTAGATGGGCAGCTCCACGCCTATTTTGGAGATGGTGATGTAACCCATAATGCCCGTGCCGGTAATATCCAGCGTGTCGGCGTAGCCAGTAAGCTGATCCGGGCGGTAGAGCGCGTACTCGTTGGCGGCTACCTGTGCGTTAAAGGCATCGGCGGCGTCAAAGTATCCGCTGTAATCCGCATCGGTCATGTTGTCCACGTCCTGCGCGTAGCTTGCCACCGCGCGGGACTGGTTGCGCTGGTTGACGTAATCGCTGATGGTGGGGTATAACATCACGGATAGACCCACGAAAAAGACGAGGATCAGTATAATGGTGCTTTTGTTCTTTTTCATGGGCTACTCCCTAACGTTATAGTTTCAGGATCAGAGCAGGGGGCTTTGCAGCCCCGCTCTGTGCTGGGGAAAAGGAGAAGTTAGCGGTTCTCCATGCGCTTTTTGGTAATGAGCAGGATGGCTGCAGCAACCATCAGGCCGCCACCGATCACGTAGAAGATGGTGGTGCCGATGCCGCCGGTGCCGGGCAGGGTGGTGCCGGCGTTGTTCTCAACATTAAAGCCCACACCGCTAGTAGCATTATATTCGTTGACTACAACATTCGGCTGAGTGACAATTTGATTACCGATAATATCATAGGTGTTATCAGTGATCTTGATCTCCACCGGAGCGGTCAGAGCGTTATAACCATCGGGTGCTTTCGTCTCGTACAGATAATATTTGGTCTCGTCATCAAGACCCTTGATAGAGATCTTACCGCCAGTAGGGGTAGTCATAGTATAAGTAGTAGTGGTAGTGGTATTGGCAACTGTATAAGTGCCATTATTGTTATCTACGAGCTCGATCAGTTTGTCCAGATTTTTAGTGGGATTACCGTTCTTGTTGGGCTCCAGATCCAAACCGCTCACCTTGGAAAGAACGAACACTGCACCCTCCAGCTTCGTGTCGGGATTTGCACCGTCAACCTTGGTCGCATCGACCTTGAACGTCCAGTCATAGACCTTCTTTTTAGGAGTTTCGCCAGTGCCACCAGAGGTAGGATTGTTGCTGTATTCCAGATAAGCTTCGTTATCCTGACAACCTTTATCGTAAATCTTAGCGGATTCATTCAGAACGCCGGTATAGTAAGTGTAGAGCTTATCGTTAGCGTGAAGTACACCAGCTTTAACGGCGTCGATAATCTTAACAGAAACGGTAAATTTGTTGCTATTGGTAGGATCAACCGTAACGCTGTAGTAAGCAGCGTCCAGCACAGTGGAATCATTGACTTTAATGGTAATGTCAGCAGCGGTCTTGACCTTAGAGGTCAGCTCCGGGGACATGGTATCGTGAATCTCATAGGTGTAGTCAGTGTAACCGGTAGTATCAGGAACAGTGGTAATGGTGCGGAACTCAACGGTATCACCGATCTGGTTATCACCCACAACACCCCATTCGCCGGTCTCATTGTGCTTGATCTGCTTATTGAGCGTGACAGAGGTATCTTTTGCCTTGATGGTGACGCTATTCACAATGTTCAGCATATAACGGCTATAGGTAGCACCTACAGGCATAGAAACAGTTGCGTCCTTGATGAAGTAGTAGCCATCGGGCAGGTTGTTAATGGTATAAGTTGTACTAGATTCAGTAGAAGTGTACTTATTTGCAGTGAGGTGCTTGCTGACGACTTCGGCAAAAGCGTTGACCTCGTCAGAGCTAGGGGACAGTTTGGCAAGCTCAGCAGCAAGTGCAGTCGCAGAAGAGAAACCGCGCAGAGTGGAAGGCAAGCCAGCATCATTAAGAATGTCATCGCCATTAACGCCGTCACCCCAAACGATGTTACTCAGAACACTGCCTTTCAAATCGCCGGTAAACACCTGATAGGCTTCATAGGTATGGCCTTCAGTAGTGCCATTGATCGTAAGCGTGTTGCTGCCAGTACCAGCTGCAAACGCCGGGATCGCCATGGCGCAAACCATAGCAACTGCCAGCAGCGCAGCCATGAGTTTCTTCATTGCTTTCTTCATGGAAAAAGCCCCTTTCTTTTTTTTGCCCCTTGCCGCCCCCTGCATTTTTGCACAGGGGGGGTAGGTGTGTGGTTTTTGTTCGGTTTATCGCGTAAACCTTGCGCCGTGCGGGCGGGGCATAAGCCCCGGCCAGCCGGCAGGGAAGACTTGCAGTTTAGTCATCTGCCCTCCCTTCGCGTCTGCGCTTGCGGTGGATAATGGTATATGCCAGCGCAGACAGCATCATAGTGCTGCCCACGGCTGTGTACGGGAGTGTACCGGACCCGCCGGTAGAGGGGAGCTCGTAGTTAGCATCCTCGGGAACCTGATTGTAAAGCAGAATGGTGCCGCCGGTGATACCGGTGTTGTTCAGGTCGTATTTAAACGTACCGGAACAAGCTGTTTCCTTAACGTAGTACTTGTAGGTGATACTGCTGTCAGCGGAATCAGCCAAAGGAAGATTGTTCCAGCTATAGCTCCAGTTGTTGGAATTATCCAAGGTGACGGTCTTAACCAAATCATCAGACTTTTGGCTGCCATATTGGTAACTCTTGCGCCACAGCTCTACGGTTGCGGTGTAGGTGGAGTTGACCTTGTCCGGAGCAAGCTCTGTCTTGCCGTCCGTATCCAGCCAATGCTTGGCAACCGTAATGCTGTTAGCGGTGTTGGGCACATATACAGCACTGATATCACCACGGGCAAGGTAGGTTACATCGTTGCAGTTAAGCCATTTATCGTACTCCGAAGCATCATGGATAGAAGATTCACCGGTAGCAGCATTAAACGCGTCAGCTCGCTTTGTGCTGGAAAATGCACCCCACAGCAGGTAGATCGGGCTCTTGCTAGGCGCATAGCCGGCAGGGGCATTCGTCTCTACAATACGGTAGAGCGTATTGCAAAGCAGCTGGGCGCTGCTCTCAGTGAAGCTCTCCGCTGTTGCAGAAGAATCCTGCAGACCGAAATTGATCTGACCGGAAGCGTTTGTCGTCAGGTCACAAACCTTTTCAAACTTTCTCTTTGTGATATTCCACGTGATATTCCACTTTGCAAGCTCAAAGGTTGCACCGCGAAGTGTGACCAGATAATCGTTGGAATCCACCTTGTTCAGGTCAAACTTGCTGAACCGGACGGTAGCCGAAGAATCATAATTCACAACATGAGTATCGACCCATTTCTCTTCCAGACCGGAGAGGTTTGCATGGTTTTTAACTGTTACCTCCGTAGAGGAAGGATAAGAGATCTGATAGGTGTATTCCAGCACACAAGCCAGTTCATCCGGGACGGTGACGGTCATGGTGTGGCTGGGGCTGTCGTAGGTTGCCGTAAACCGATCATGGCCGATCTCATTTGTATGGTCTGCAACAATGTTGCCGCCAGTATCAAGGGTCACACCGTACAGATGGATCGAGCTCAGATCCAGATCCGCAGAGGTGTTGGCAGAGGGATTAAAGCTAAGCGTATCCGTCAGGGTCAGGGTGTTGCTGGTGGTCAGCAGTTTAGCGCCGGTGGGGTTGATAACAACGCTGTAGTTGATCTTCTTGGTCGCAAGCTTATTGCCGGTGTCATCGGTGCCTTCATCGACGATAGTGCCGGTCTTATAAAGCTTTTCATAGCTGCGTTTGACGGTGGTTTCCGTTTCTGCCTTATCGCCGTTCCATTCTGCGCTGTTGCGGTACTTGTTTTCCGTACGAAGATCGTCCCAAGAAGCGTCCTCCGCAACGCTGACCCAGTAGCGGATATAGAAAACCTGCGGTTTAGCAGAAACGTTATAGCCGCTCTTGATCGTAAAAGTGATCGTACGGTCGGTGTCGGTTGCGCCAATAGAATTCTTCGATACATCAAAGTTTTCGGATGTCGAAATCTTATAGTCTGGCCTGCCGTCAGAACCATGAATTGTTTGAGCAAGCCAACTTTGATGCGGCACAGAACCATCGTCGTTAAGAGAGAGTGCACCGACCGTGATGACATTACTTATGTCAAAGGTAACACCAGCAGGCAGAGTATCGGTGATCTCCAAATCTTTCGTAGTCAGCAAATCCTTACAGGTAAGTGAGGTGGGGATGGTCAACTCATAGTAGATCTTACCGTTGTTCTTTTTGTAATCCAGTTCACTGATCTTGCTGCCAGCTGCATCAAAATTGTTTTCATTATAGACCAACTTTTCAAGCTTTGCTTCCTTGGGCTTTTTATAGGTGTAGCTGGCATCGGAGGTCTTATCACCGGAAGCGGCAGTGTTTACAAACCGCCACGGCTCTTCTATGCCTGCATTACTGATGTCGGCAACGGTATGGTAGCTGCTCAGCACCATGCTGGTGGCATCCAGCGTTTGGCCATCGGCCAGCTTGGCGGTGATGGTAAACTTGGTCACATGGGCAGTATCGTTAGTAACCACAGCACCGCTCTCGTCATAATAGGTGACGGTAAACGTGACATGATGCTCAGACGCATTTGCCATTGTGACGGTTTCAGAGGAATTGAACAGGGTCAGGTGCAAGTTCGCGTTGATCTCAGCCTTCAACTCGGACAAGACCGCATAATGTGTGCCTTCCTGCTCAGCGCCAGATACCTCGGCATCGTGGATCGTATCCGTAAGGGTGATCTCGTTCCAACCAGTAGGGATGGAGACCGAGGTTTGCCAAGTCAGCTTTTTCTTGCCGGTTTCCAAGTCCTCTGCCTTATACAGGCTCTTGCTCAGATAGGAGTCGCGGTCGGTCACCGTAACATCACCGGAAGCACTGTTGCCATCAAACGTAGCCTCATTTTTATAGGTGGTGCCGACTGCGGTGCCATCAGGGACTTTCGTCTGGATTTCGATCGTGTAGAACGTTGCGGTTTCCGGACCATGCGGCAAATCATTCGGGAAGGTGTAACTACACCCAGCATTCTTGAAATCCTCGGCAGAAATAGGTCCAAGGTCATTGCTATAGTAGCCGCGTTGGATCTTAACGTTATTTACAACCTCCAGCCCGGCAGGCAAAAGATCAGTAAAGGTTTTGCCGCGGAGATCTTCCCCATAGGGGTTTTTGATTGTGACTGTCCAAGTGATGATGCGGCTGTTGGCATCATAGTTGCCGCTCTTGGTAAGACGCGGCTCGGTGTTTTTGACCTCCTTGCTCACGGTACTGTCTTTGCCGTCGAACTCAGCCTTTACGTTATTGATGGATTGATAGGTGTAATCATCATGAACAGGAATGGTGGCGTGATACTGCAGAATGTATTGCTCACCGGCTTCCAGTTTGGGCAGAGCATCGTATTTGAGCTCAGTGCCCACATTGAGCTTGTCTTGATAGTCCGTTGTGACATCTGTTTTGTTGCCATCCGCATCAACCTTTATCAGTTTGATCGTACTTTGCTGATAGGTAGCTGCGCTGGGAAGAGAAGAATTTACGGTATCAAAGAAGTCGGTAATATCTACGGTAGTACCGGTGCCGTTTGTGGTTTTTGCAACCACTTCATAGGCGATATCAAGCGTCTTTGTTGCCGAATCGAATTTGATCAGTTCTTTTCCGGCTTCGTCTTTCTGCACATTCTTGGAAAGAGAAAGATCGTGGGTCAGATCCTCTTTTTTAATGGTAACAGAACCGGTCGTGCCGCCAAAATTGATTTCTTGGTTTTCCATGGAGGAATCAGAGGAGACAGAAGCCTTAAACTCAAAATCACCGTCAAAGGCTTTGCCGTCGGCAAATTCCTCATTGTAAGTAAACGTGACGGTGTCACCATCTATAGCGTAGGTGCCAACGATAACATTTTTACCGGTGGTACTGTCATGCCAAGTAATATTACCGGAGTGTGAAACACTGGGCAACAGCGTAATACCGTTGGGGAGCTTGTAGGTTGCAACGCGGTTGTCGCTAGTGATTTCGTTTGCAAGAAAACCGTAATTCAACTGCACCTTAACGGTCTGGCCGGGACGCACAATGCCGTTTGCATCTTTCCAAGAGGTCACATTTCCGCTGCCGTCTGTGTAGGCGGGAACCTGAACACTAACGTTCGTGATGTGAGTGCCCATATCAACAGCAGTAGCAGACACGGCAGCTGCTGCATAGGTGGAGGGTGCAGCGTACCTTGCAGCGCGGGAACGGGAAGGACGCACCGCAGAAGCAGATACAGTGCCGTATACGGTAGTAACGGAGCAGGAGAATACCGGGTCGATTTCAATAATATCCGAAGAGGTATCGTCCGAAGAGGTATCGCCTTCGCTCAGCTCTATCTGCGCATACGCCACAGAAATAACGTTTTCCACCTCGGTGTTGAACAGTGTTACCTCAGCCACCTTGCCGTCCACGTCGCCGGAAATAACGGTCAGCGTGTCGGCATCCTCGTCAACACTGCTCACGATGCCCACGGTCTCCACGGGCAAAGCGTCGGTCACGGTGGTGGTCTGCGGCTCAGCAGCGGGGGATACCACGCTGGGGGCAAGGGTGTCCGCGCCGGACACAGAGGTCACGGTGCTGGGTGCAGCGGTGTCAGCGCTGTCCACCGGCTTTTCGGCGGGCTGCTCCGGCTGCGGGTCAACGGGCTCGGGGGTAAGCACAGTGTCCTGCGTGCCGGTGCTGTCGTCAGCACTGGGGGCTGCATCCAGCGCAGAAACGCCGGAGTCCTCAAGCTCTGCGCTGTTTTCAAACTCTGTATCCACGCTGAACAGGTCGTCCAGATCCGGCTCTGCACTGTCGGCGCTGCTGTCCACAGCCACGGTGCGGGTGACGTACTTATTATAAATAACGATGTCGCCGGGCTGGGCGGCGCTGCCGTCCTCTTCCAGCAGCCAGTCCATGCCGCTCATGGAGCTGCGCAGGGCAAGCACGCTGGCCTCCTGCGGGATGGCGCTTTGGGGAATCTCGGCGTACTTCAGGCAGTAGGCAAGGAACATCACGTCCCACTCGCCGTAGGCATTGCCGTAGGACTGACCGTAGCGGGAGTAGTAGCGCAGGGTGACGCCGTCCGCAGGGTCGATCTCGAAGTTTTTCTCGCTCTGCTCGTAGCCCAGCTGGGTCTTTGCCACGCTGAGCAGATCCTCGTTCCACTCGCCGGTGATCACGGCTTCGGCGTTGGCGGCCTGCCACTCCTCGGGGGTCTCAAGGTCGGCAGAGGTATCGCTCAGGCAGCTTACGGTGTGGTGATGCTCCGGCAGGGGGCACACCAGCACTTCCTCGTAGCAGGCGTCGGTGTGGTGGTGGTAGATGGGCTCCACAGTGTCAACCACCGGCTCCAGCGCCACAGGCTCTGCCACCGCCATGGCCACCAGCTCGGCGGTCTGGGTGGGCTCTACCACCTGCTCCACAAGCTCGCCGTCCTGCAGACCGCAGGTCAGCTCGTACTCGGTGGTATAGCAGCTTTCATCGTGGGTATGTTCAAATTTTTCACAGATCAGGCTGCCGTCCTCGGGGTCGTAGCAGTCGTCATCGTGGACGTGCTCTTCCTCCAGGCAGGTCAGGGTCTGCACCTCGGTGTAGCAGTCATCGGTGTGCTCGTGGGGCACAAACTCGATCTGCGGCTCCAGCTCCAGCGGCATGATCTCTTCCTCGGCGCTGCTCTGGGCAGCACTGGCGGCGGCAGCTTCGGCAGCGGCAACTTCGTCCGCATTTTCAAGCTCGCCTTCCGCGTAGCCGCAGATCAGCACTTTGTCGTAGCAATCTGCCGTGTGGGCGTGCTCCACCTCGCCGCACTGGTACTGCGCGGTCATAGAGATGCCTACGCCATGCAGCTGCCAGTTGACGAACAGGGTGGTGATCATGGCAAGCGCCAGCACAAATGCGGTGTAGCGCCGCAGCGTGTGCCGGTTTTCGCGGAACTGCTCCTTGTAGGTTTTAAGGATGTCGTTCATAACTTTGAGTACCTCCTCCCGGGATCAATGGATCAACGAGAAACTGGACAGGGGCCATACCCTTAAAAACACCCTGCCAATGATCTGACTTTTTTCCACGCAGCCTATCACGCTGCTGCGGCTGTCGATGGATGTGGAGCGGTGGTCGCCCAGCACGAAGTAGCGGTTTTCCGGCACCTGATAGGGGAACCGGATGTCGCATTCGCCCACGGTCAGCGCGTCCACATAGGGCTCGTCCAGCACCTCGCCGTTTACCGAAACCACGCCGTTCACGTCCATATCGATCACATCACCGGGCTGCCCGATGATGCGCTTGAGCAAAAGCTTGTTCTGCCAGTAAAAGCCGCACAGCTCGCCGTTCTGGATGTGGTCGGATTTTACCAGCAGGATAATGTCCTTATCCTTTAATGTAGGGTTCATACTGTCGCCGGAGACCTGAAGCACCGGTAAAAACAGCGTAGCCAGCAGCACAGCCGCTGCAGCCACCACCACCAATATATAGACCGTACTGCGCAGCACCCGCTGGTAGCGGTTCTGGTACGCAAGACGTTCACGTTCTGCGGCCACTTCCTCGGTGGAGGGGATGGAAGCAAACCGGATATCGCGTTTTTTCATGTTTCCTCCGAAGGCTGGCTGTCGGCGCTGCGGTACTGGTCCAGCAGCGCGTTGGCCTTGTGGTCAAATATCTGCCAGCGCTGCTGCACCTCCTGCTCGGCCTGCTCTACCATGGCGCTGCATTCCTGCCGGGTCTGCGCCTTCAGGCTGTCGGCGTCTGCCTGTGCCTGCTCCAGAATGCGCTTGGCCTCGCTGCGCGCCTGCGAAAGGGTGTTGGCAGCGGCGGCGTCGGTGTCTGCAAGGTTGGCCTGCACCGAGTGCAGATAGTCATCGGCGGCGGCCTGCGCGGCGGCGAACACGTTGTTCAGCTCCAGCGCAGCCTGCGCGATGGAGCCGGCCTTTTCCAGCCGGAGCTGCCGGTCCTGCAGCTGCGCGGTAAGCGCGGCGTTCTGCGCCTTGAGCTGATCCTCGCTCTGCTTCAATGCATAAATAATCTCTATCAGTTCAGCGCGGTGCATCTGCCGCAGTTCACGATCTGCCATGTATGTCCAAGCTCCCAAACTATAAAGTACAAGCCAGCGAAAAGGTTTTCGTAAACTACGAAAATACTTAACAAAAACGGCTTAAAATGCGCTTGCCGACGCGGTTTTTGCGGGGTACAATGGGTGCGGAAACGCTCCTTTACAAGCTGCCTTATTTTACCACATCCCATGTAACAACAATATAACAAAACAGACACAAAATCAAGAGATGACGCCAAAAAAATATCGCATTTTTTTGTGATTTGTGTGTATTTTTTCCCAAAAACGGCTGCAAGACCCAAAAAACTTAAAAAGTTTGTTCATAATTTTGAGATGTGAAGTTTTGTACGCTACTGTACTGAACTGCTGCGCGCACGAAAAAACGGGAGCCGCACTTTTTCGAAAAAAAGCGCGGCTCCCGTATGCAGACTTTGGGGTCAGCCTTTTACTTGCCAAAGCTGGTCAGCAGGCTGTTCAGCGAGACAAAGGACTGGTAGATGACGTTGACGTTGTTGATGATGGAGCTTGCACCGGAGAAGATGCGGGCGATGTAGTTGAACACCTTGCCAACGTCCAGGAAGGACTGGTAGGCGCTGCTTGCACCGCCGTCCAGATAGGTCATCTCCTCGGCGTCGATCACGGCGTAGCTGGCGGGCAGTTTCATGGTGGAAGTAGACATGGTAAGATCCCTTTCTTCATTGGTATCAATGCGTTTTACAGCGTTGTTCAGAACATGGTGGAGACCAGCAGGGTGGTAAGCAGGGCACCGGCTACCAGTGCGGGCCCTACATACTTCTGCCACTGAATCGCGGCGGGCTGGGTGGCGGGCTGCGGCACGGTGGAAGCACCGGCCTTGGCGATCCAGTGCGCGTAGATGGTAGCGTCGGAGGTGAACACGGTGGAAGTGGTCACCTTGCTGCCGCCCACCGGCTCGGTGTACCAGCCGTCAAAGGTGTAGCCCGTCATGGCAGGCTGCTCGGGCGTGCTCTCCAGTTTGCCGGACAGGTTCGTGTAGGTTACCACAGTAGAGCAGATGCCGCCTTGGGCATCCATACCAATGGCGAACACGTTCTGTTCCTTTTTGCTCCCTGAAGTGTTGCCGGCAGCAAACGCAGCCGGCAGCGCACAGCACAGCAGGGTGAACAGGCAGATCCCGACCACCAGCGTTTTCAGGAATTTTTTCATGAGATCCCTCGCTTTCCTTCACAAAGATGGAGACCCTGCCCCACCCGGGCGCAGCCCGGACAGCGGAGAAGTTTCTTCAATCTATATTTATCACATCCAGTGTACCAGAACCGCAACAAAAAATACAGCTTTTGGCTGAAAAAATAATAAAAATTATGACAAAAACGATTTTTACCCTTGCAAGATGAATTTTATGCCCCGATAGACCGCATTTTTTGAAAATTGCATCCTTTAAAACTTGTCTTTCGTAAAAACATGGCAGGAAATGGAAAGCATAAAAACAGCGTCTAAAAGCCCAAAAAATGACAAAAAACGCCGCAAACGCTCTAAGTGCTGCGGGGAAAAGGCTGCAAAAATGCAGTGTCCCTCTTGTGGAACGACAGAAAATATGCTATACTTAGCTGCATGATGCGCCATCGCCAAGCGGTAAGGCAGGGGACTTTGACTCCCCCATCGTAGGTTCGACTCCTGCTGGCGCAACCAGAATGCCCCGGCGGCCTTTGCGGCTGCCGGGGCATTTTTGCGTCTGTTCAATAGCGGCGGTGGATCTTTTTAGTGGGTTTGCGGCGGTTCCAGTTGGCACACAGCAGCCACAGCCCGTAGATCAGGGCGGCGATCAGGCTGAGCACCAGCACCACCTTCAGGTACAGGCTGGTGAAGAACTCCTTCACCTTGTCCACCCCGAACAGCAGCGGGTTGCGGGCTACGTCCTGCCCGGCGATCAGATCCACCACGCCGATGGTCTCGCCTGCCAGCTTCAGCTCCACTGTGCCTACCACATCGCCCTGCTGGATGGGCGCGCAGACGTAGTCCGGCAGGTGGAAGTATTTCTGGGTGACGGTGCCGTCGCTGGTGGAGGGCAGCAGGGTCATCATGCTGTCGTTGGGGTACAGCTGCAAGGTGTCTGTATCGGAGGAATACTTTACCGGGATCTCCGCAATGGTCAGGTCGGTGTCCAGCGCAGCCTGAATGGAAAAGCTGTCGAACACCCAGTCCATCAGTTTGACTGTCTCAAACAGGGCGGGACGGCGGTTGGCGTAGCCAAGGGTATCGCAGCTGTCGGGGCTGTCCATCACGCAGAAGATATAGGTGGCGCCGTCCTTATTGCCCCATGAAACATAGCTCTGGGTGCCGGTATCGTTTTTAAAGGCAGTCACATTGCACATACCGCCCTGCATGGCGCTGCGGTAGTAGCTGCCGCCGCTGGCTTTGCTCAGCGCGGCGTTCTGGCTGACCAGCACCGAGGAGGAGCGGTGCTTCTCCTTGGCGGGCATGGTAAAGCTGGGTGCACCGGACACCTCTACAAAGGCGTCAAAGCTCATCAGGTAGCGCAGGATCAGGTACATATCCACCGCGCAGGTGGTGTTGCCGCTGTCGATGCCGCAGGCGTCCGTCCAGCTGCTGGCGGTGGTGCCGATGCGCTTGGATAAGGTGTTCATCTGCGCCACCCAGCCGTCCAGATCGCCGCCAGAAAGGGTGTATGCCACACCCATGGCTGCCTCGTTGGCGTTGCGGGTGAGCATGGCGTACATGGCTTCGCGGTAGGTGAAAGTCTCGTTGGAGCGCATATCTGCGTTATTGGTATTATAAACATAGTCCGAGATGGCAAAGGGCATCTGGAAGGTGTTGTCCAGCTGGTCGGCGTAGTTGGTCAGCAGCACGGCAAGGGTCATATATTTGGTCAGACCGCCGGCAGACACCTGCTTCGTGCTGTCTTTATCGTAGACGATGATGTTGGTATCAGTGTTGACGATATAGGCGCTTGCAGCCTGCACCTGATACACCGGGCTGGGGTCGAACATGGCTCCGGCGGGCAGCACAAGGCAGCTGAGCAGAAATACAAATGAAAGAACCAGTGCAAAAATACGTTTCATGTGGACAATTCCTTTAAAAAGCGATAAAATATACTAAATAAGGCTGCGCGGTACAGCGCGCCAGAGGATCAATTTTGCAGCAAAAGTGCTGTGTTCTATAATAATAACAGGTTTGCCGGGGTGTTACAAGAGCCTTGCGGTGTTTTACACCGTTCTTTCGCTCCGGCAGGGAGGGCAGGAATGGTATATCTTACAGGGGACACCCACGGCGATATCCAGCGCTTCAAGCAGGGCAAACTGCGCTGGCTGGGCAAAAAGGACACCGTGGTGGTGCTGGGGGATTTTGGCTTTGTATGGGACGGCAGCGCCGCAGAGCGCAAGCGGCTGGACTGGCTGCGCAAGCGCCCTTACACGGTGCTGTTTCTGGACGGCAGTCACGAAAACTACGACCTGCTGGCACAGTACCCGGAGACCGAGCTGTTCGGCGGCAGGGTGCAGAGCCTTGGCGGCAATGTGTACCATGTGTGCCGGGGCAGTGTGCTGGAGCTGGAGGGCAAGACCTATCTCTGCTTCGGCGGCGCGGAAAGTCAGGATAAGGATGACCGGGAGCCGGGCGTGAACTGGTGGAAGCAGGAGATGCCCAGTGACGAGGAGTACGACACCTGCCGCCGCAACTTAGAGACAGTAGACTACAAGGTAGATTATGTGCTGACCCACGATGCACCAAGCAGATTTTTGGATTTTACCGCCCTTGCCCTTGGCGAAAGCAACCGTCTGCACCTGTTTCTGGACGAGATTTTGCTCAAGCTGACCTACGAAAAATGGTTTTTCGGCTGCTACCACAAGGATGTGCAGCTTTCCACCAAGAGCCGGTGTGTGTTCTGTGATGTCATCCCTATGGGCGAGCGGCGCACCGGACTGTTCCGCTGACAGGAGGGAGTATGGAAGTTACGGTAAAACTTGCCACCCGGGAGGGCGCGGCGCACATCAGCGGCATTCTGGCGGGTTTTACCCTGCTGGCAAAGCGCGGGGAGCTGACCCTGCGGGTGCAGGACGAGCGGCAGGGCAGTCCCATTGCCCGGGAGGCGCTGCTGGAAACGGAAATTGACGACCGCACGGTGGTGTTTGACCTGATGGACGGCTACTTTTACAACGACCCGGCGGCGGTGCTGGCGCTGTTCAGCCGTGCAGATGTGGTGTTCAAACGCAGCTTTTCGGCGGAGAAGAACCGGCAGTTCCCGGGCGGTATCCCCGCAAAGCTGCGGCCATTGGGGCTGAACTACTACGTTACCTGCCCGGGCTCGCCGCTGGAAGCGGAGCGCAGCGCAAAGAGCCGCCTGAAGCAGTGGGCGCTTTCCACCCGCTGCTACCCGCAGGACTTTGAAGCCTGCCTGACCCGGGTGCGCAAAAAGCCGCGCATCCTCTTTTTGACCCGTCTGTGGGACCCGGATGAGCCGGCGGTGCGGCAATACCCGGAACTGCAGGCAGAGTGGCGGCAGGTGAACGCCGACCGCATTGAGCTGCTGCACCGGCTGCAAAGCGCCTTCCCGGAGCAGTTCACCGGCGGCGTATCCGACAACGCCTGTGCCAGGCAGCTGTGCCCGGAGCTGATTGTGCCGGACAAGCTGACCGGCAAGCGGGCGTATCTGCACCGGATGCAGCACACGGAGATTTGCGTGGCTTCTACCGGACTGCACGGCTCTACCGGCTGGAAGCTGGCCGAGTATGTGGCGGCGGGGCGCGCTATCGTCACCGAGCCGCTGCGGTACACCCTGCCGGGCGGCTTTGAAGAAGGGAAAAACTATAAAACGTATACGTCCCCGGCGGAGTGTGAAGAGCAGCTGCGGCAGCTGCTGGCAGACCCGGCGGCGATTTTAGCCATGGCGCAGCACAATGCGGTGTACTATCAAGCATGGCTGCGGCCGGAGCAGCAGGTGCGGCAGGCCTTGCGGCAGCTGGAAACAGGGGAGAGATAAGGGGGGAAAACGGGGTATGGAAGAACAAAAGCGGCACAGCGGCTTTGAGACGATGCGTATCCTCAGTATGGTGATGATCGTGCTGATGCACGGCATCGGGCACGGCGGGCTGGGCAGTGCCGCACCGCAGGGGACAGCGGCATTCTGGATATACTGGCTGCTGTTTATTCTGGCGCGTGTATCCACCAACTGTTTTGTAATGCTTTCCGGCTATTACCTGTCGGAGCGCAAGGGGACTGTCCGCGCCGGGCGGCTGTTCCGCATCGGGGCACAGGTGTGGTTTTATTCCATGCTCACCTTCTGCGTTGCGGTCAAGGCGGGTGCAGTCCCGCTTTCAGCCATTCCGCTGCTCCGGGCGCTGCTGCCCCTTACCTCCAACGGCTACTGGTTCGCTTCGGCCTATTTCCTGATGTATCTCTCGGTGCCGGTGCTGAACGCGGTGGTGCAAAGCCTTGACAGGCGGCAGTACAAAACACTGCTGCTGGTGGCGCTGCTGCTGCAAAGCGTGTGGGGTACGCTGTTCTACTGGGCAACGGATGCGACCTTTGTGAATAACGGATACAGCTTTATCTGGTTCTATACCTTGTATTTTATGGCTGCCTATTTCCGCAAATACCGGGTGACCGTGCCCAGCGGGCTGTGCCTGCTGGCGTATCTGGCGGCTTCGGCGGCGGGACTTTTCAACCGGATGCTGGCGCTGCGGGTGGAAAACGCCCTGCACCTGAACGGCTTTGTGAATAGCGTCAACGGCTATCAGGCACTGGCTACGGTTATCGCTTCGGCAGCGATATTTCTGCTGTTCCAGAATATCCGTATCCGCTCAGACTACTGGCGGCGTTGGGTCTTTCGGCTGGCACCGCTGTCCTTCGGGGTGTATCTGCTGCACGACAGCGATTTTACCCGGGCGCTGCTGTGGCAGCTGGTAGACCTGCCCCAGTTCGGCGGGGCGCTGCTGCCCTCGCTGGCCTACCTGACCGGTGCGGTGCTGCTGATCGCTGCGGCGGGCTACGCAGTGGATGCCGTGTATCAGCGGTTCTACCGTCTGCTGCGTCTGTCCGCACTGGAGGAAAAGGTGGACGTTCTGACCGCCCGCATTCTGCAAAGAGTTGTCGGGAGCAAGGAAGCGTAAAGAAAAGCGCTGTCGCACGAATTTTTCGTGTGACAGCGCTTTTTTAGTTCATCGGCCCGGCCTTGTCGAACATCTGCTGCACCTGCGCAGCCAGCAAAGCGTGCGCAGGGCTTTCCAGCAGCGGGTCGGCGGCCAGCAGGGCGGCGGCTTCGCTCTGGGCGGCGTGCAGGGTGCGGGTGTCGTTCATCAAATCGGCGATCTGTAAGGTGGGCAGGCCGTGCTGGCGGCTGCCGAAAAAGTCGCCGGGGCCGCGGGTCTCCAAGTCGTACTGCGCCACGGCAAAGCCGTCGGTGGTGGAGCAGAGAAATTTCAGCCGCTTCTGCACGGCTTCGCTGGTGTTGTCGCTGACAAGAAAGCACCAGCTCTCGGCGGCACCGCGTCCTACACGGCCGCGCAGCTGGTGCAGGGCACTCAGACCGTAGCGCTCGGCGTTTTCGATCACCATCACGCTGGCGTTGGGCACGTCCACACCCACCTCAATGACGGTGGTGGACACCAGTGCATCCAGCCGCCCGGCCTTGAAGTCCTCCATGACGGCGGCTTTTTCCTTGGGTTTCAGCTTGCCGTGCATCAGCCCCACCCGGCGGTCGGGCAGCAGCGCCTTGGCAATGTCCTCGTAGTAGGTCTTGACGGCGTTCAGCCCGCCGTCCGGCACATCCTCGATGGCGGGGCAGACCAGATACACCTGCCGCCCTTTGTCGATCTCGCTGTCCAGAAAGCGGTACAAGTCCTGCCGCCGCTTGCCGGTGATGCACCGGGTCTTGACCGGGGTGCGTCCGGGGGGCAGCTCGTCCAGAATGGAAATATCCAGATCGCCGTAAATCAGCAATCCCAGCGTGCGGGGGATGGGGGTGGCGCTCATGACCAGCAGGTGCGGGTTCGCGGCTTTTTCTGCCAGTGCGCCGCGCTGGCGCACCCCAAAGCGGTGCTGCTCGTCAATGACCGCCAGACCCAGCCGGGCAAACTCCACCCCTTCGCTCATCAGAGCGTGGGTGCCCACCACAAGGTCGGCTTCGTCATTGCGGATAGCGGCCAGTGTGGTGCGGCGGGCAGCGGCTTTCATGCCGCCGGTCAGCAGGGCGACCCGCATCCCGAAGGGGGCAAGCAGCCGGTTCAGCCCCTCAGCGTGCTGTGCGGCCAGAATTTCGGTAGGAGCCAGCAGCGCGGCCTGATACCCCGCCCGGATGCACGCCCAGATGGCGGCAG
>OGGB01001267.1_pt1 | contig 18109 bp, 21 predicted proteins | sample 1571111 | NCBI WGS metagenome assembly OGGB01 (sample SAMEA2582067, study PRJEB24529) | metagenome | biome: Human gut stool | place: China | collected 2011
GCCAAGTTTATTTGATTTTTAATAACGTCCCAATTTTAATGGGACACTAGTGAGTGCATTTAAAAAAATAGGTATCAATCTGTATGATAATAATGGAAAGATAAAACAGGCTGATACTCTTATGCTCGAACTGAATAAAAAGTTTGCAGGTCTTGATAAAGATAAAAATGTTGTGTCTTTAAAGAATCAATTTTCAGGTTCGGAAGGACTCATTGCCATGATACAAGCCGCTACAGACAAGAGCGGTCAACTACAAAGTACCTTTGATAGCTTCAAAAACACGAAGTTAGATATGGATAAAGCCGTAGAATTGACTAAAAATGATATAAACTATAAGAATGAAATTCTCCGTAACAAGCTGAATGTTATGGAAATTGAAATAGGTACATCCCTGCTACCACTAAAAGCCAAAATAGCAGAATTAAAACTGTCAGTTATTGAACTAACAAACGCTTTAATAATAGGAGAAGGAGGTACAAAAAAGAATATTTATAATGAAGGATGGACAAAACAAAAGGACAAATATGAAAATGTTTTAGATGGAGTATCCTCGCTAACTTCTAAAGGATATCAAGAACAGTATAGTGAATTGTTTACTGCTATGAAAACGGCTAAAGATGTTTATTGGCAGTCTGTTCAGAATGTTAATCAGACAAAACTTCCGTGGGGAGGTGGGCTCTTGTGGACTGACGAACAGAAGAAAATTTACCGTGAGCGGGCTAACGGATATTCAACCGAATATACTAAAGGGAAATATGAATTTGCAAAATACATATTATTAGAATTTCAAAAGGCATGGCAAGCAAAGACGAACTTCAGCAATAACATCACAACTACAGCCAAACCCAAAGGCGACAAAGCCGACCCCAATAATCCCGTCAGCCCTCCTGTCAGTGATGGTGTCGGAACCGTTGTCGGCTCTGCCCGCCAAATCCGTAACCTTACAGTTAACATCGAAGCCTTTAACAAAGGTGGCATCAACACTGCAAACACAACCCTCCAACACATGGAACCCAGTCAAATTGAAGAATGGTTCATCGACATGTGTATGCGCGTCGTGCGTAGCATTGAAACCACCTATTAATAACAATTTAAACCACGTTTAAACACTATGCAACCCGATTTTAAAGACCTTGTACGTATCTGCGATAACATCAATCGCACTATCATTCGCATTCCTTATAAAGCAGCAGTTCTTGCCGTCAACTTCTCAAAGGAGCGCTTCATCAAAAAAAACTGGCTTGATGATCGTGAGCACCAGTGGCCTAAAACAAAAAAGCGAAAAGGATCGACCTTAATAAAAAGCGGACGCCTTAAAAGAAGCATCCGCCAAGTTCATGTTGGCGCAGACTACGTCATTATCGGAACCGATGTCCCCTATGCCCGTGCACACAATAATGGCTTAACTATCGAAGGCATCGAAAAAGTACGTGCCCACGATCGAAAAAGCCATAAGCGCAAAGCTTACACTCGTTCCGGCAAACGAATCAAAGCCGGAACCGTTCGCGCTCATAGTGTCAAACCCCATACCCGCAATTTCAAACGTTCATTTGTGCAACGCCAATTTATCGGACAGTCCCAGTATCTTACCAATCAAATAACAGAAATGATACATGGTGAACTACAAAAAGCAATTCAATGATCTATAATTCTTCTATCTCAACGATGTTTAGAGGGCATGCAAAATAGCCCGATTCTGCAACATCTTCGATACCCCACAACAAGCGGAAGTTACCAGATACAGGAACAGTAATCTCTTGCTCCAGCCAATCCGTTAAGTTATTCTTCGAGGTGTAACCTGATGGAATGGATACTTCTGTTGTATTTTTATCTATGACAAGCCGAATCTTCATATAAGCAGCCGGATCACGTGCAGTAATGGACGAACAGAAGAATCGCAAATTATACCTGCCCGGTGCTATATTTACCGTACAGTCTCTAAAAGCTGTCGAACTGGTCGTTACAATAATATTGCGTTCCAAAACCTCATCCGGATAAATACCGGAATTATCTCCTGTAATAGCACCTTTGGAACCTTCAACCATTGATGAAGAAGTGTTTGACATCGAATCATTCTTAGCCATAGTTCCCGCTACAGCACCATCTTTCCAATAGAACGTAGGATTGCCGTAATATGCTTGCCGGGTTAGTTTATTCGCTTCATCAAATATCTGGTTCTGGTTACCTAATAACGCTTTCGTCCAACCAAATGAGATAACGGCTTTATGGGCTTCCGCTGTAACAGTAATGGTTGCACTCTTAATATCCGTTATATTGCCATCCATGTCTTGAAGCTGCCCGTATAATATCTTGTTACCGGAAGAACCAAAAGTGTACCTGATGTTATCCGAATAATCCAGCCAGTTAGCCCCTGAAAGGTCTGCTGTTTCACCCACACGGTATCTGGTAGGTACAAAAGAACCAGAAAAGTTAAACAACACTATAGCTGTATTGCGATATCCTCCAGATAAGGTAATACTGTCAAGGGAAAGAGGTTCTTCCTGATATGATATTGTGGCGGATGATATGTTACTCTCTTCCGTAGCAGTAGCAACCTGTGCGTAGACGGTTTTCACTTCATAACCTTCTGATAAGACAAAGGATATCCCACCTTCACCCTGCAAATCTTTCCAAGACACCGAAGACAAATCTGCATTCTCACCGATCCTGTAACGAGTAACGTCTCCCCGATAAGACAACGTTACCGAAATGTTACGGGATAAAGTGGATGGAGTACCACCATTGAGTAAGACTGATAAAAGTTGTACAGATGCATCCGGCAGACTTTCATCTTTATAGATACCCATAAGTGGGCCACAATGATATATCTTACTATACCACCTCTTATATCCCCTCATATCATATTCGGTCAGATTACTGTTGCCCGCTGATACTAACAACGAATTATAATTCGGCTGATAATCATAATTAGCACTGTCCGCCACATTCAAATAAGTATCCAGAACATCATATTCCTCATTATTTTGTAGAAAGACATTCCCACTACCTGCAAAAAGAGAGGGTAGCGTAGCGTCTCCAGCAGACGTTATAAACACATTGTCATTCATTACAAAATTAGAATAAGAGATATTCCCGTTAACTGTAGCAATTATTCTTGCCTTAATAATGTTATTATATATCTTATACTCAAGTACATCATTCGTTTCCGGCTTATTTGACTCACTCCAATTCGTCCACGAGAAGCCCATGCTATCTTTATCACATGTGAGAATATTATTATATATTTCCAATGTAGATTCAAAAGGATGTATAGTTCCTATCATAGAGTAATTGTCCCAGACTTTGCAATTGTAAACCTTTCCGTCCATTGTACAACTGAATACACTGGATTGGTTTAACTCTTTCTTGTAGCTTGCCTTTTCAATATCCAGATAGCACACTTCAACACCTACAGAGTTGTTTATCTGTACCGGATCAAGCCCCGTATTGAGAAACTTACAACGATATAAACGCAGATCACGTAATATGTGAGGATGAAATGTTACCTTTTCACCCCCATTATTAGTGCCAGTGATAGCACCAGTACCATAATAGCCAATATACACCCCTTCGCCTTCTGTATTTTCAAACGTACAATGATGAACTTTCAGGTTCTTACATTCAAAACCATTCTCACGCCAATACCAAGGTTGATTTTTATCCGGATCTGTTTTTGCGGAAATACCCGCAAAGCCACTACCACTTATGTTAACCCCATATATTTCAAAATCCGACAAGCCACCTACCAGAAATAAAGCGGAACTGTGATACAGGCTATCATCAAATGTATTGAATTTGACACTTGTATCGTTATAACCATACCCGTCTACTACGATATTCCGCATATTATCAGCCGTATTTATCGCTCCATAGGAAATCCATGGCCAGTTAAAGACATCTGCCCTATCATGCGTTATAACCAAAGGTTCAGCAAAAGTAAAACTCGGAGTACCATTTTCTGCTGAAATACCGGAAGATATTCCTCCTTTGATTAATAACCTGAACGGATATCTATTAGTCTCTTTGGGATCAACCTTCAGGCACAAAGTGGTATTCTCCGGCAATAAGCTGACATTAATGCGGTCATAAGATGCGGACGAATTACCAGACGGCAATATAGCTTCCGCATAATTCAAGCCACTGTTTTTTACATTTCTCCAAAGTCGCAATTCAAATGTCAGTCCTTTACCGTCTGAATAAGTAGTCAACGAATTGTAGGTACTCACTACCTCATATCCGGTTGATACATCATCCGGTTTTGGGCATAATTGAGGAATTACAGTTATCAACTTATTAATTCTTTTAGTAAAAGTAACTCCGCTGGCTGTATCTCTTACGTCCACTTCAACATCATAGATACCACGGTCAGAGGCTTCGGAGAAAGAATAGCTAAAAGGATATTGATAATCAGGAGTAGGTCTTCCTGCCGATTCCAGTACTTTATAAACAGTTGTATCATTTTCTTTATAGACTCTTACAGCTATCTCAGAATTCCCCTTATAGCCGTTTTCCATCGCAACCTGTAAAGAGCCACTTTCACCGACGCGTACAACCTCTTGTGCTGTCACATCAAAGTACGGCAATGTCTGTGGTCTCATGGCATAAATCATCTTGGCAACAGTTGTTTCCGACAAAGAATTGCGTGCAATAAATTTCTGTACCAGTTCTCCAGCGGCAGATAAAGTCAATTCCTTACTATCCTTATTCAAGTTCAAATTCCCGGCTGATGTAACTGTATTGCCGCTGCCATTTTGAGTTTGCCATTCAGAAGTCTTTCCCCATTTGGTAGCAGCATCAATCCTTACAGTTTGCCCAACTACGGGAAAATAGTTATTAACTGTGGCAGACGCCTGTACCCGACCTATTTGAACCTTTAATTTGCCTGTATATGTCTCTCTTGCCATATTAGTCTATATTTATTGTGTACAACTCATCTTCTTCATATTCCCCATTAGCATCCAATACAGGAGTGGTATGTATTATGCCACTCTTTCCAAGAACAAATTCGGAGTGTTGGCTACCAATAACAGAGAAGGCAACTATTCTCATCCTATCCAGTGAATTATGCTTCAGCCGGAGAACACTATCCGCCAATGTCGAATACTGCGCCGTGTTAGAGAATGATTTCATTTCACTGTAATCTTCTCCTGTGTATCCTGTTATTTCCAGCATCTCATCTATTGAGATACCTGCAAGATTATAACAGCCACGTGTATTACCTGTAGATACTTTGGATTTATATTCAATATCCGTATCTGGACAATAAGACATATTAGAATAGTATTCCAGTCCGGTAAGTAGCTTGTAACCGTCCCCTCCATTCTGAACTTCAAGCAGGTTAGTTCCATCTTCAACTTTGATAGAATTCGTCTCGTATCCGGCTGATTGAAGCTTAGTCAAATCCCGTCCTGTTGTCCAGTCAAGAGTGATGTATCCGGCTGTTTCATCTTCATTAGGAGATACAAGCATAGCTCTGATCGATTCGTACAGGTTGTTGCCAGTATGCAAATTCTTCACTCTGTTAATTATAAATCCATTAATACTATTAGAGGTTGCTTCGGTAGCATTAATAGCGATATTATTGTAGATGTATGCATCCTGTACAGTACCACCTTTCGTCACATACTGCTCGTAGTACTTTCCGTTCATATACACTGTATTATTTCGGAGATATAGTTTATCAATGTTTGCTGTACCTAAATTTATATATTCTTTCATCCAAGCACCTGCTGGCCCGTTAATCATATCCGTAAATAGATTGGAATCGAAGACAGCCTCTTTAATCTTCTGTAACGCAGACATAGTGATGAAACGCCCACCGCCTCCGGATGCATTATTTCTTCTGAAATACAACCTATCCACATTCTCTAACTCAAAATAATTCTCGTTGCAATTCCCGCTGATATTGTTGTCTTCAGAAATCAAGGTATAGGAGTTTTTTAATGTCATGACAGATGGATGTGGAACAACGCCCAAAGAATAATCCGTAATAATATCATTTTTAATCAGGGAGACATAAGAGCAATAATTGAGCTTCATCATATTGCCATAGTCATTACTTATATTACATCCAATTACCGATAAATTATCACTATATTTACTCCCGATAGTTCTCCATGCTTTCTTTGTCGTATCCGTTGGATATGCGCCATTGAAATTACATTGATAAACCATCAGATTCCGGGCATTCCTCTTATAATTCCCAATATATTCTATAGCATACAATTCATTCGGAGAATAAGCTCCTCCATAATTGGCACAATTGGCGAAGGATATATTTCTCAATAGAATATTATCACTGTTTTTAAACTGTACTCCACCCAAGGATTTTCCATCCCATACAAGCCTATCCACCCCGTCAATGATCAGATAATAAGTTGTACCTTGATTCCACTCATTCAATTTTGCGATGTAGGTGCCACTTAACCGCTTTTCTCTTGCTGTTTTTACGCAGGTAATCGTAACATTCTGTGTTAGACCGTTCGGATAATCCGTTTTTAAAGCATCCAGAACCGATTGTGTCGATGAATAATACATTCCCGGCAGATCATTACGTACTAAAAACTCAGTTGGATTCTCTTCGGCTTCCTCCACTACTACTACTATTGAATGCTCTTTCTGCACATCTTCAAAAGTAAAGCTGTTTATAGCCCCCTTCGACACATTATCAACCGTCAGTGATTGCACCTGATATCCTTCAATAGCCACGACACTAACCGTAACAGTTCCAGCAACAGGAACAACAACCAGATATTGGCTTTTATTTGCATTTGATGATACACTTACTCCATCACCTGAGGCAGTTACAGAACATTTGCCGACAGAATCAGCATCAACATCAACCGTTACTAAGTATGTGCCACCAGATCCGCCTTTAGCCTTGATAACCCTTTTGTTTCCATCCCAATAGATAGTATCATTATCTATATGTTTTCTCAGCTTTAAAACAAACTGGTCTTCCCATTCTTCCCAACCTTCATCTGTACACGAGCGAGTATAATTGCCATCGTATTCATAGCGTACCTGTCTTATATCTCCATCATTAGAAACAACGAGTATGCCCTTTATATCTCCAGTACCGGATTGTATAGCATACAGATAATGTCCCGGCATCGTTACATTGTCAAATTCATCATTAGGAATCCCTCCCAGATCAGTAAACGCGCAACTACCACCTTCTCCTAACTGGCCTACAATGTCCACCAGCAATCCCCCGACACGTGAAGCCGTATTCCTACCAATCCGCACTTCATCCCTGATCTCTTTTGCCCGTTTTAATAAATCATTCATCTTTCAATCCTTTATCTGTTATGCTATCGGACACGCCCCCAAATTCTCCACATACGCCTCGTCCGTCTTCACCGTCACCCCGTTTTCAACGCCTTCCACATACGTCTTAAACGCATCCAGTCGCACCTGATATTCCGCAACCGCCAACTTTGCCAGTTCTTCCGCTGTCACTGCCGCGTAATTACCAAATGCATCCGTCACCTTATACATCCTCGGATATCCATTCACCATAACACCCCCAATCTTTTTTGTTACGGTCAGTTCCGTTCCCCTTTGCATTCCTGTATTGATTATAGCCATATTATATCAGTCTAAATTCATAAACATACTCATCATCTTCCGTTATTCCCAGACGAACGGAACTCTCCACAATCGCATTTCCCCCAGTGGCATCAACCGGAAATATCACTGCCTGATTTTCCCTTGTGCTTGTATAGTGTACAGTCCTTTCCGTTGTTTCGCTGCCAACCTTAAAATGAATAGGCAGAGGTTCCGACACCGGATACTGTGCCGTTACCTTCAAGTCGAAGCCATACCCCAGAACATCAGCCTCCACACTATTATCCCGCTTGCCTTTAAGTTCACACACAAACCCTGTCCACTCACTCTCCATACTCGCCAGCTCACATACAAACCCTGTCCATTGTGCCGTTATCATAATCCCTGCATTCTCGTAGCCGTACGATTTTCCCGCCAGCTTATACCTGTCTAAAAGTGCAAAAAGCCGCCTTTCCTTATCCACATCCACAAAAGTCGTTTTGATAATGAAATCTATCGGCTTTCCGTTCCCTTCCTCAATCCGCACATCCAATCCCAGTTCATCCCGTATAATCTTCTGCAACATGCACACCTGTGGAGTTCCCGCCACCTTTGTCCTCATCTTCTTTTGCCATGTCACAAATTCCTCATACAGCATCCTGATCGGCAGCGTTAGCACCATGCATACCGCAATCATACCCGTCACCCGCAACTTTTCCGGCAACCGTTCAATTATCCACTTCCTCCAGTCCATCAGTCAATCGCATAAACAATATCACCTTCTTCCCGCACATACATAAATGCACCGCTTTCCGCATCAATACGCCTCCGGTCTTCCAGCGTTCCCTTCCACGTCGTCCCGTCCAGCGTCACATCCTTCACCCCCTCAGCCCGTTGTATCACATCAATCAATTTTGATGCATACATCACACCTCCATACTCCAGTCCGTTCAGATATCCTTCAATAGCTTCCTCTACAGGGTTTCCCCCGCCATTCAGTCTTGCACCAGTGCTGTCCAGCACCAGCGCATCGTAATACACATGCAGATGCACCCTTAGCTCATCCGGTGTCTCGCTCACAAAAAGATAATGAGTCCCGGCCGCTCCCACCTGCCTCATATAAGTTTCAAAAGACGTTCGTACATCCCCCGTCAGCGGTTGCTTTCCGGCATCACTGAAATACACTTTCAACTTTGTCACCCCCTCATCCGTCACCTGACGCACTGCCACATTCTTCACCACTTGTTTCGCCTCATCCGTCACGGCATATTCAAACTTATACGCTTTCTCATTATATTCCAGTGCATCACCCTTCTGGAATTCCAGTGCCTTCGCATAATACCATCTTTCACTTGTCACATATCCCTCATCAATAACCGCTTCCGTCTCACTTCTGAAAGCATCCCAAATTTGCTCCAGCATCCATGTCGCCGCTGCCCACACATCAATCAGTCTCGCCTCAATACTCACTTTCGAGAATTGCTCGTCAAACCCCTTAGTTGTATCCAGCCCGTAAAGTTCCTGAAGCGTCACGTTCTCCACAAATGTCGCTTTCAATTGTGTCTTTATATCCAGTATATCCCGTGCCATACCTCTCAGTTAAAAGATAAATCAAATGTATCATCGAACACCCTTCCAACAAGTGCTGTCGCTGGCCTCACGTCTTGTGCTGCATAGTACTGCACTATCCCTTTGTTCATCACCTTTTCCGGTGCATACTCCAGCATCAGCCCCGGTTCCAGCACATCCGTCACTTCCAGTCCATTCTCTTCCGCCAGTATGATCGCGCCGTCAGCGTTTCCATATACCCGCAATGCAATGTCTGCCAGCGATTGCCCGGCCAATACCATATATTTCATCTTTCCCCCTTTTTCACCTTATACCTGAACCATATCCCTGCACCAGCCGCAACAATAATCCATGCCACCCAGCCGCTTGTATAAAAAAACACCTCACCGAACCGTTTCTTTTCCACCACCATCCGTGTTTTTTCCTTCTTCTCCACAGTAGCCGAATCCGTCCTTTCCCTCCAAAGTGTATCATGTCTTTCCACATTGATAAACACAAACCTGACCTGTCCCGAAATACTATCTTTATTCTCTATCGAATGAAATAGTTTTCCACCTCTCACCGCTGCATCACTCTTTGCATACGAAGTCTCCAGATGGGAAACACTATCCGTTATATTACTGCTTTTCTCCATCAGTCCGCGCATCATCATCAGGCTGTCCTTGTACACTTCCGTCCTTCGCTCATACCGCAAAGCCAGTTCCTTCAGTTCACTCACCAGCTTTCTGTAATCCGTCAGCTCCGTACTCACTTTCCTTGTCCCGCATGCACAAAAGCACATCATTAGGCAAATCATATACATAATCTTTCCCATACCTCTCATCTTTCTGGTTTCACAATCACCGGGCGCAGGAAATTCACAAACTCATCCTTCACCTCGAAACAGGGACATTCTTTCAGCCATTCCCACCGTTCCACAATCCCATTTCCGTCTTTATCCGGTGAAGTATCCCTGTGTCCCAGCACATCCACTATCTCATATCGTTTGCAGATGTCCGCCACCAGCTCTCTCATAGCCCTTTTCTGTGCATCCGTCCGCGTATCCTTCGCCTTTCCGTTCCTGTCCAGTCCGCCCTCGTAGCAAATCCCGATAGAGCAACGGTTATAGCTGATTTTCTCTCCCGGCACGAGGCAGTTATCATGCGCCCCGATTTCGTTCTCAGCCCGCATCTTCACCACCCGACCATCCTTCCTGATGTAGTAGTGATAACCCCACTTACCGAATCCGCGAGCCACATGGCTCTCATTCACCTGATTTTCCGTAAACTCCCTGTCCTCCCGTGTCGCCGAACAATGTATCACAATATAAATAGGTTTATTCATCCCTCTTTTCCTCCTTATTATTAGCGTTTAAATACCGTTTAAATTTATAGCTGTAATCCACTCCGAACAATGCTCCCGCAAACGTTGAAATCTCCCCGTATGCCACCAGCACGGAGTTATGAATCTCCCCCGTAGGAGCCACCCAAAATCCGCAAAATACAAGTACTAACCCTGCCATTGCCAAAAATACGGCTACCCCCAACTGTATATTCAATCTCTTTTTCATCACCACTTCCTTTCCTTACTTCGTATCAATCACCAGTTCCCCCGTGTCAGAGACCTGCACATCCGCTTTATACCCGTCCAGTTCCAATTGTGTTTGTACATCCGCTCGCATTTCAGCCGCCCTTCCCACACTTTTTAGATATCGTTCTCCCACGCCCAGCACTGGATAATCCTTGAAATCCCCTTTATTCGACGCCACAATCAGCGCCACATGGTCATAGTCGCTCTCATCCACCACCAGCCCCTGTGCAATCAGGCCGTTAGCATCCTTCATCACTTTCACTTTCAATTCTCCCCGCTCGTCCAGCACAATTCCCCGTCTTCCCATAACCCTTCATCTTTAGTGTTTCACCTTTTCGTCTTCATAATCCCCTCTATCTAACTTCTTTGCCTTCGATGCGATTACCGCTGCCGTCCCGCTTTGAGCCGATGCCGACCCGGTCGTACTCACCTGATGCGTATGCCCGTTAAAAGCCTCCACCAGATCATTCACCTTATCCGTCAGTTTCCCAATATCAATCATCCCTCCAAGTTCCCCGCCGTTCATTACAATTCCCGCAGAAGACATACTCATAGTCACATTGCCCGTCCTTATCTCAACCCTTGCAATTTTCGACGTAGCCAATACCATTCCTTCGGCCATCCCCATTTGGAGTACCATCACATAACTACCCGTGGCAGGTATTATCCTGAAAACATCCTTTACCCTTTCATCAATCACAGCACTCAGCCTCACCTCATGCATTTCCGGTTTCCCTTCCCGTTCCACCGTGCATGTTCCTTCCTGTTCATTCACATCCTTTACGGTTCCCACGTCCACCCGACAACCCATCCCACCGCCTGCAGCCCGTCTTACCAGTGTTTCAATCAATTCTTCAAAAGCCTGTTCCGCATTCATTCTACCTTATACCCCAGTTTATTTATTCTTTCAAAAAAAGCATTCCCATACCTCACCGTTACGCTTTCCACCAGATACTTTCCGTTCCTTTCCGGTTCCCGTGCCGATATCAGTTTCAGCGTATCCCCTGCATTTGTCCTCGGCAGGCCGAAGCCCGTCACTGTCCCGTCGAACCCGTCAAAAGACACCCTTTTATATTCCGCCAATGCCAGTTCCCTCAGCTCTTTCGCTGTTTTATTCGCATAGCTCAGCGTCTTCACCGTCGCAAACTGTTCCTTGCTTCCCACCGTTTCCGTCGTCTTTTTCCCGTCCCGGCTATAGCTCACAGCCTTTATCCTTATGTGTTTGTCTTCCTTGCGTTTGTATTTCAGATTACCTTTCTTCACGTTCTTTTCAAAGTCATACACATGCACCTGTTTTGCCACCGCCATCTCAAACTTGAACTTACATACCAGCTTCCTTCCTCGTATCGCCGAATAGAAACCATACTGTTCCTTCAGCACCCTCAACACCGCCAGCGTACTCTGGTTATCAATCTGAAACTTCCCTAGCTTCGCCTCATGGCATTCTATCTCATACCCCGGTGCAATGTATTCCAGCACCTCTCTCAGTGTCACCTCCTTCCAACTCTTCACAAAAGAATTCTGCCTCATAAAGAACGTCTCGTCATCCAGATACAACTTCATCGGAAACCCGCTCTCTATCTCCCGTATATACCCCTCAAATTCCACAGCCAGCTCCCCGTTATATCCCAGTTCCAGCTTTACCCGGTCTCCCACGGAAATAAACTCTTTCAGTTCCCCCTGTTCGCTCCCATATCGCCGTGGTATCACTACCGTAGCCTTATCCCCGAACGTCTCCACCGTCTTGCTTATCTCCGCGCTTGAAATCCGGTCAAGTACCGCCTTCCTGCCGCCCAATTGCTGTTCAATAGTCAGCCGCGAACACAAATTCAAATACAACATAACCTATTGAATTAAAGAAAATACAGCAGGCTTGATGCTCTTTGCTACCAGCGAATACTTCACCGTATCCGGGAAACCTTCGACAGGTTCAAAACTCTGTTCCCGGAAATAGATAGACCTTATCCCCAAGTCCAGCAGTAGCGGACACGCCACGTCTATCACATCGTTTATCTCAAAGAACTCCGCCAGCAGCTTCACCTTTTCCCCCGGATATCCGTGTTCATCCATATCCACCACCAGCCCGTCCAATTCTATCTCCCACGAATTCACCCCGAAGTTTTCCACCACTTCCGCCTCATTGCCTCCGTCTATCACCGTTACCGTGATATTCTTCGTCCTCCTGAATCTCATAAGAGGAGGCGGAGCAAACACGCCTGTACTGTTTTCCTTCAGACTGCCGAACGAAAAATTCATTTCTTTCCCCTCATGCTTCATCACCATTTCCGCCCAAGTCCAGTCTGTAGGAGCATATACGACCGCATCATACTTCGCCTCATTACCGTTTCTACCTTTCCATTTCGCCTCATTGAAGGCTATGCCCGCTTTAAAGATGCCCGCATTGGCCAGCCCTTCCGCTTCCCCCGCCAGTGTACCCGAAACGAATCCCCAGGCACTCTGATACCTCGCTATCAAATCAACAATATATCTCATGTCCGTCTATTCGTTCAGTTTCACACCCAGCATTCCATTTCTCGCCAGCCATTCCATTTGCCTTACCTTTTCCGCCCAAACCTCATCCGGCAAGTCTTCCGGGAAAGGAATATGAAACCACAGGCTCAACATCGCATTATACTTCCTCACATAGTCCGTGTTTGCCGTATCCAGCAGGGGCGGGCACCCGTCTACAGCATCTTTACTTCGGGCTTCTGAAAAGGGAGAAGTTCAGTAACAGCAAAGAATGCCTGATAGAACAGGTTGTCATCCTCCATCACAGCGTCCACATCCGTCAGCACACAGTTGCGCACATAAATTTCTTTCGCCTTTCCCGGATTCGTATTCTCCCATTTTTCAGCCTCACTGATAATCTTCCGGTCAGGACTCTTCACCAGCACTTCCAGCGCTACGCTTTTCTCATCCTCCGCTTTCAGTGCCACCTTTGCCAGCTTGCAACCCGGATTCTCCGCTCTCTTTTTCTCGATCAACTCCTTTGTAATTTCCATAACCTTTTAATTTTTAATTCTTTAATTTTTAATTCTTTAATTTTTAATTTATACGTTATTGTATTCCACTTCCAGCACAAACAGTTCATATTGCTTGTTCAGTCCCATCTCCGTATTCACTTCTCGCCCCTGACTCTGGAATTTGGCCAGAATCGTATCATTCACCACTTTGTTATAACCGTCCACGAATGTCACATTGATAGGAAACGGCTTGATGCTCAATAAGTCCCCTCCGCAGGCACCTTCCAATGCCACCGCTTGGTTCATCATCATCGTAATGCTTCCCGTATGGTCTATCTTGCCCATGCTCCAGCTCGTAGCCCTGCGACTGCCTATCGTGTGGTTTTTCTGGTGTTCCTGTGTCGTGCCGTACTCTATGGCCGTCACCTCTTCCCACACCTGCCCCAGCGCCGTTATCGTGGCATCCCCGCCGTCATACGCTTTTCCGTCTCTTCTTATCTTCATATTGCCTCCTTGTCAACTAAATAGAACTCTTAATATTCACCGTCCCTTCGATGGAACCGATACACCCCATAGGCACCCACCGAAAGAACACCTCCAGCGTCCGTTCCCCGGTCATCAGGTTACTGTCTTCATCCACTTCAGTCTCTCCGCCGCTCAGTTCCTGCTTGGCCGCCATGTTCGCAAAGATATCGTTGCCGATATCCTCAAAGTACTTCACCATCCCCGTCGTCAGCTTCCCCGTCACTGGGTCAACGGGTACCGTCGTTTTCACCTTCTGCAAGTAAGCCGCATACAGTTCCCGTATCACCTTGCAGTTCGTCCGGCTCATAGCAATAGTGCTTTCGCTCATGTTCCCATCCTTGTCCACCACAATCCGGGCGCACACATGGTCATCATTCAGACACACCACTCCGGAGTAATATTCCCCCAGAATATAACCTTTCGCATTCAGGCTCTCCAGCTCCTTCTCTTTATCCTTCACCCGCTCATGACTCGACAATCCCGCATTCACCCAGTTTCCCCGGTTCGCATCCGTCAGTATCATTGTAGCCACCTCGCCGATGTTGTACGATACAGGCTGAGCCGCCATACACCCCAACAAACTGCCTACCGCAGCATATTTCTGCGCCGCCCCTGTCAGCGTCTCGGCAAAACCCCAATCTTGACCGATCATCACGCTCACCTGCGGGCAATCCAGTGCGGCACCTTCCACCTTCAGCTCCCTCATGTTCGCCATCGTTGCTGCTGTCACGGTGCTCAGTCCTGCACATTCCAGCACCACATGCACAGGTCTTCCGCCTTGCCGTGCCCAGTCCGCCAGCAGTTGTGCATCCACTATGGCAGTGCTCATTTCATCCGGTATTCCATCCACCAGCGTCACTTTATCCGGTATATAGCAAAAACCGATGTTGAACACCTGACCGTCACTATCCGCAATCAGCCCCGTCACCGCCTCATCATTAATCAGATTTGCATACTTGCCACCTTCTCCCTTAGCCACATTCAGCACGTACAACTGTGCTCCTTTACCACCCATGCGGAAGTATTCCGTAATATGGTGATACAACAACGCATTCGCTGCCTCACTGATACCGTATGCCGTCATGTCGTTCGTAGAAGTCAGCAATGCGTATTTCCCCTCTGCCAGTGTCGTCTCTCCGCTGCCCACCGCACCGAAATACCCCACCAGTGCCGAAATCTTTTCATAACCGCCTGCGGCATTCCGGCCAACTTTGCCCTTTTTGATATTGACTCTATTCATCGCCTTCCGTCTTTTCAGTTGCATTTCCGGCATCCACAGCTTCCTTCTCCACTTTCACGGCTTCCTTCTCTGCTTTCACATCCTTCTTATCCGCTTTCACAGACGCTTTCACCTCTTTCTCCGGTACCTTTTCTTCCTCATCAGCGTCATACATATAGGTGGACACCTTTTTCTTGTCGCTCCCTTCACTCGCCACCGCATAAGAGTGGTTCGTGAAGTATTCTCCTTTCGTGTTGTAGAACAATCTGTCCACACCCAGCTCTTTGCAGATACGTTGCGCCTCCGTTGTCACTTTCGTCACTTTCTTTGCCATATTATTGTTTATTACAAGGGTAGGGGATAAATCCCCGTCCCTTTGGTTATACACTTCCAAATCGTTTATTTACCCGACACGATAGCACCTACCGCACCCTCTTTCTTCTGCGGAAGTGCCACGAACCTCGTCGTAAAGCTCACCAGATTCCGCTTGTTCACCGGGTCATTCTCCGCCTTGCTGTAGTACATTTTCGTACCGCCCTTGCACTTGAACATGCGCGGCACATAGAAGAACACCGATGCTTCAAAGTCATTCGCCGTAGCCACCGAACCGAAGCTCTTCTTCTTTTTCGTCGTACAGTCAAACAGCGGACAGTTCACCGCCTCATAAATCTCAAACCCGTACATCTTCATAATCACTCCCGTCGAGTAATCATGATACTGGTTCTGGAACTTCTGGTCTATTTCCAGCAAATCCGCCACATGGTCACTGCAAAGCACCAGTCTGCGTCCCTTCTTCGGCACCTTCAGCTTATCCAGCTTCCTGCGCAACGCAATCACATCCAGACGTGTCAACTTCTTGCGTCCGTCCTCATCCGTCGTTCCGGTAGTCAGCAGCACAGGCGTCTCCGCAGTGTCTGCCGTCGGAGCAAACGCATGAATGGCCTTATCCAGCATCGTTTCACTCAATCGGTTCCCGTGTCTGGTCTTCACCAGTCCCATCTTGTCATACGCCAGCGCATACAGTTCATCATCCGTCACTTGTGTCGGTTTCGTCTCAAACTTGCTCAGCTTTATCGACACATCCCCGTCTTCCAGTTCCTCAATCTCCAGCGGATACGTCGTGTTGTCCACCAGCACCGTCGGGTCTCCCGACACATCGCTCAGATGCACCACATCATTTTCCGCATACTGGCTGAAGTCCGGCACACCCTCCAAGAACGTACCCTCCAGCGCATGCGTATAATGTTCCACCACCTGCCGTGTCCATACTTCCACATAAACACCCGCACGCAATCCGTTCGGCAATCTCACAAAATAGCTGCCCACACCGATAACCACCATCCCGATAGCTCCCAGCCAAGCCGGAACCCCGATACACGAAGCAAGAAGCCCGCCCATTACCGTACAAACCAACAGCCCCACAAGAGCCATCACAATTCTAATCATCTTCTTTCTCATCTTCACAAAATCTTCTTTTTAAATACTGATTATTTACCCTTTAAACGTCGCCTTATACAACGCCTCAAACTTCTCCGGTTCACTCTTCGCCAACGCTTCCAGCCCTCTCGGGTCTTCTTTCTGCCACTGTTCCCAGCCCCAATCCGCACGCGCTCCATTCGCTGCTCCGGCCATATTCGCCGCTCCGCCTCTCGTAACTTCCACCAGTGACGGTGCAGGTTTTATACCACCCAGCACCGTTTCCAGCGCCTCAATCCCCGATTTCTCACCGATAGCCACGAATGTGGCCGTCTGTTCCGCCTGAATCTTTCCGGCCTTTGCAGCCGCATTCACCGTGTCCGTAATCCGTTTCTTGTTCGCAGCCTGCATTGCAGCCTCCGCATTGTCTGCCCGGTTCTTCTCCGCATCCAGTTTTACCTGTATTGCGTCCTCAATTTCCTTGTCGGTACTTTGTGCCGTTACGCCCGTCAATCCGAACTTTTTAATCAAACCTTCTTTGTCCATTTCACTCTCATTTTTTTGGTTATTACTGTTTTTTAAAACTCCATTTCCTTCCGTCCCCTCCGTAGTCTCTTCCAGACAGGCCGCGAACCGGCTATACAGCGCCTTGGGTGTTTGCATTTTCAATTCCTCCGCGGATACCTGCGTAACGTCTGTGGCTATTGGTTCCACAATGCCGTCTATTAGTTTTGCATCCATCGCCTCCTGCGCCGTAAACCAGTTGTCGCCTACCAGCAATTCCTCAACTTCCTTTTCACTCTTCCCTGTTTTGCTGGCATATACCTTCTTGAAATTCTTCTCCATTCCCCGCAGTCCTTTCGCCGCTTTCTCCATCTCTGCCGCTGTGCCGTAGCATCCGCCTTTCGGTGCATGCACCATCATGTACGAGTTCTCACACATGTACACCTTTTCCGCCGCCATCATTATTACCGTCCCCATCGAGCACGACACCCCAGCCACAATCACATTCACCTTCACCCCGCACCCCTTGATGTGGTTATAAATCAGCGTTCCTTCTTGCACGTCGCCGCCTTGTGTATGCAGCAGCAGGTTCACTTCATCAGCGCCCTTCCTCGCTTCATCAAAGCGGGCAATGAAGTCAGCCGCCGAATTTATTCCATACGGATAAATCTCACCGTACAGTTTCACCTCACCTTTTTTCTTCTCTTTTGCCATTCGCCGCTTGTTTTTTCAGCAAACATAATCCCCTTTTTCTACCCGCGCAACTATCTGTACGCCCCTTGAACCATCCGTTTTA